>JACCDP010271888.1_pt1 | contig 15672 bp, 14 predicted proteins | sample 7445841 | NCBI WGS metagenome assembly JACCDP01 (sample SAMN15323441, study PRJNA562643) | freshwater metagenome | isolation source: river surface water | place: USA:Blue River Watershed | collected 2017-08-17 | reverse complement strand
GACCAGTAATATTCAAACAAAAACGTATTGGTCAAGATAAAAAGTTATTTTACTTGTATAAGTTTAGAACTATGAGAATTGATACCCCTAGAGATGTTCCTACACATCAATTAAAAGATCCACAAAAGTGGATTACCCCATTAGGCAGATTTCTAAGAAAAACATCTCTAGATGAAGTTCCTCAATTGTTTAACATTCTTCGAGGAGAAATGAGTATTATCGGTCCTCGTCCTGCTTTATGGAATCAAGACGATTTAATTGCAGAAAGAGATAAATATGGAGCTAATCAACTAAGGCCAGGTGTTTCAGGATGGGCTCAAATTAATGGAAGGGATAAACTACCTATTCGAGTAAAAGCTAAGCTTGACGGTGAATACGTAAATAGACAATCATTCTGGTTTGATGTATATATTATCTTTAAAACCGCTGTTAAGATATTTAAAGATGATTCATTTTTAGAAGGTGGAACGGGTACACTGGGTAAAGATCAATGAAAATTCTAATTACGGGTAAAAACAGTTATATTGGCAATGCGTTTTTACAATGGGCGAGTAAAAATAATAGTAATTTAGAAATTGACTTTATATCAATAAGAAACGATGATTTTAAAAAAAGTAGATTTTTCAATATATTCCGCCATTATTCATCTAGCTGCACTTGTCCATAAAAATGAAAAGAAAATCCCAATAGTTCAATATTTACAAGTAAATGAAAATAAAACAAAGGAACTAATGGAAAAAGCTATTTCAGACAATGTGTCTCATTTTATTTTTATTTCTACAATGGCAGTTTTTGGTAATAAAGGGAAAATCTATGAAAGTACACCTTTAGAACCGAATACTAAATATGGTAAATCAAAATTAATTGCTGAGAAACATTTGATTAAAAATAAACTTAAAATTAAGTTATCTATATATTGGACCACCGATGATTTATGTGAGTTGCACTAGGAAACTCTCTTAAAGTCGAAAAATTAGCACAAAAAGTTTCTTTTTTTCCAAGTTTTAAAAATAAAAGAAGTTTTTTTAGAAATTAGCGAAATATGTAAAATTATAAATGAAATATTAGATAAGCAAATACTAGGTATTTATCATCCTCTAAACTCACCAATGTCAACATTAGATCTATTTTCGTATTTTAGAAAATCTAAAATAACTTATGCTATTTCTTTCTTTGATTTCATAATTCCTATTTTTATATCAATTGGATTTTTAAATAAAATATTTAGTGATCTTTATTATGATTTTGATATTAATCCTATTGATTTTTGATTAAAATGAATGTTGAGGACCCTTAGCTCAATGGTTAGAGCTACCGGCTCATAACCGGTTGGTTGCAGGTTCGAGTCCTGCAGGGTCCACCATTTATGGTTGATGTGACTTCCAAAAGTTGGAGATGAGGTATAATTTACTATTATCTACATACCAAACTAGGACGATTTGTATTTTTGATATTTATTAATGTTTACAAATAGGTTTACACAGTTTTAATATAAACAAGAGCCATATTACGTTGGTTATAAATTTCTTTTTAAATAGGCATATATAATATTTCTCGAACTGAAAAAATCAAATGAACCTCAAAGCTTACTTTATAAACGACTAATTTTGAAATATTTATTATTCTTTCGATTCGAAATAAATAAGCAATTAGAATTTTTACATTAATTTGTGAAATTTGTCTTACATAATTCATAATCAATAAGTTATCATAATTAAACTTATAAAAATTTCCTATCTCAACATTTAATTATATAGATTACTCATCAATGAATTTAAATTTAACTTATGATATATATTAGTATATATCAATAATAAAGGTAAATAAGGTTTCGAATTTTATTACCACAAATTCTAATTTTAATATTGTTGTTTTGCAGATTAAACCGGTTCTTAAGGATAATATTGTTAATTTCTTTGAAATAATGAAAAACTTGATAAATAAAAGAATAGTTTTAAGAAAGTTCATACTAAGAATAAGTTATTCTTTAAATAATCTAAACATTAATAATAATTATTTCATTAGATCTCAAGTTTATTTGTGATTTTTGAAATTATTTGAATTATGTTTCAAAATAGATTTAGATTTTCTACTGGCTATTTATATCTTTATAAATTTTCAACACCATATGTTTATTTAGTATAATTTATTATGGATTATGAAAATATTAATTATTAATCAATATAATTCCCCACCAGAATATGGTAATTTAAATCGTCATTTTTATTTGGCTTTAAATTTAAAAAAATTGGGCCATGAGGTTACTGTTCTTGTAGGAAGTAAAATTCATAATTCGAAGATACAAATGATAAATCATAATTTGCTATTTAAAAAGCTTGAAAATAATGACATAAATTATTTTTTTATAAAAACCATCGACTATAAAAATAATATCTTTAAACGAATTCTTGCAATGTTTCAGTTCTACTTTAATTCAAAATTATTTCTTAAAAAATATCCTAAGCAGCAAGTTGTAATAGGGTCCACGGGACATTTTTTGAACGCAGTTTTAGGGATTTGGTACAAAAGTAAATTCGGAGCTAAATCAATTACTGAAATACGAGATTTATGGCCCGAAAGTTTAATTGCATTCTCAATTTTGAGAAGGAATAATTATCTAACGAAATTTCTATTTTTTTTAGAAAGATATATTTATTTTCATTCAGATTACTTAGTTTTTACTATGGAAGGAGGAAAAAAGTATATTATGGATAAGGGTTGGGATAAAAAAGGAAAATTAAGAATTGATTTGAATAAGGTTCATCATATAAATAATGGAATCGATCTAGAAACTTTTCACGCAAATCAAAATAATTTTTCCCTTGATGATCCTGATTTAGAAACTTCATTATTCAAAGTTTGTTACATTGGATCAATAAGAAAAGTCAACAATCTAGGATTATTAATTGATGTTGCAAAGCAACTTCTTAATTATCCAATTGTTTTTTTGATTTATGGGAATGGAAACGAGTTACAAAAATTGATAAAGCTTTCTAAAAATCTTACTAATTTAAGATTTAAAGGAAGCATAGAAAAAAAATATGTTCCTAAAGTTTTATTTCATATTGATCTTAATATAATTACTGGAAAAAATCTTGGCATATATAACTATGGCGTTTCTCCTAATAAGCTTTTCGATTACTTTGCTTCCAATAAACCAATTTTGTCAACCTATAAAGCTAATTTTTCATTAATTGAAAAGTACGATTTTGGTATTCAATTATCAAATTCTAACTCTGAAAGTATAGTTGAAAGTATTTTGTGGTTTTACAAAAACAAATCACAAATTAAGTATGATTCAAGTAAGTTTATTTATAGATTTGATTATTTTTATTTAGCTAATAAATATGATTTGATATTTAAAGAAACATTATTAGAATAATATTTATGGTATATTTTAAACGGAAGCTTACCCAAGTGGCTGAAGGGACCAGTCTTGAAAACTGGTAGGGGTCGCAAGGCCCGCGAGAGTTCGAATCTCTCAGCTTCCGCCATTTTTTTTGAAATTAACCCCATTTCTTGAACTTTAGTTGCGAACTAACGTAACCTAAAGGTAAGGAATAAGGGTATTTTTATTTTATGCTATTTAGTAATGAAGAAAAGCTCGGAATGGTGTTGGAACATCTTGAACAAGTGGTCCTCTCCATGAACTTGCAAAACGCTATGACTATGATGTTTCCAACATCAAATACTTTGTTGGGTTGTATCGTATGCATGGAAAGGATGTGTTTCTCCATCGCAGAGAAACAACCATCTATACACGAGAGCAAAAGTTAAACGCGATTGATCGAGTAAATAAAGAACATATTTCTTATCGACAACTGTCGTTACTATTAGGATTCATTGATCCAGGTATCTTATGAGACTTGGTGAATCTTTATCGAGAAAAGGGAGAAGCTGCGATTCAAAATTTCCATACAAGAAAAAGTTATCTCAAACATGAAGAAAGATTTTATAAAATCGCGGATAAGTCGCTTAAAGTCCGACTAGAATATTTAGAAGCTGAAAATGCTTACTTAAAAAAATTCTACGCCATCATTCAACAGAAAATCAAATGAACCAAGAAGTAGTTAAAGTCGTTTGTGAACTGAGGGACCAGTATTCTCTTAAGTACTTACTAAAGATTGCTAGATTATCCAAATCGAGTTACATTTATAAGTTTCATCATCTAGGATATAAATAACAAAAAGATACCCATCTTTGAAAAGAATCATCGTAAGAATTGGTATCCCCGGATAACGATCAAGTTAAGGAAACTGGGATACCGGGTCAATAAGAAGAAGGTGCATCTTATGAAGATGATGAATCTAAATGCAGTGCCGAAAAGACGCATGTATAAGTGTTATCGAGGCAGGGTAGGCAAGATTGCTGATAACCTCCTCAATCAAACCTTCGCGAGTCTATGAAAATCCTGTTACTAACATTACACAATTTAGAGCCCCTTTGGTAAACTCTATTATTCGCACATTATTGACTTTCACACCCGAGAAATTCTCGGATAAGATTTATCCCTGACACCGGACATGAAGCAAATCACGCGAATGCAAGATCAATTGATTCATAATAAGGGACGCAATTTCCACAACATAATTTATAATTCCTACGAAGGTTACCAATAAAAATTGAAAATGCATGAAAAGAAACTTAAAGAAAACTGAATCATCCAGTCCATGAGTCGGAAAGAGAATAAGCTATACAACAGGCTCACTTAAAACTTTTTCGGAAGGGTTAAAGGAAGAAAACTACTATCCTAAGGAATTCCTGCCAATTATCGACAACAATCCTTACAGAGGAAAGAATAATTTGGTTATAATATTAAAGTCGAGCACACAGCCCAAGTTATATTGAAGTAAGAACAAAATAAGATTTATCATACTTAATCTATTGATTTGTAAAATTGAAAAATTAAAAGGATGATTAAATTACTTAAAAATAATATAATTAAATAGTTATAATGTATATTCTTTTTCTAATAGTTAATTAAATAGTATAAAATTTATGAAAGTTTTAAAGTCACATGAAAATAAATAATTCATTAAAGGTTATACACATTACAAGTGTTCACAAGTGGAATGATCAAAGGATATTTAAAAAAGAGATTTTAACATTAAGTAAAAAGTATAAAATATCACTTTTGATTAATTCAAGGTTAAAAACTTTTATTATTTCTAATGTTAAAGTGATTAGTTCAAAAATAGTTATAAATAATCGATTTTTTAGAGCTTTAATTAGTAATTTATATTTTTTTTGGATATTAATTTTTTCTAGAAACGACGTATATCATATTCATGATCCAGAACTAATGATACTAGCAATTTTTTTAAAGATTTTTAACAAAATTGTTATTTTTGATTCACATGAATTTTACAGACTTCAGCTTATTGAAAAAAAGTATTTATCAAGTTTTTTGAAATTTTTAATTTTTCCAACATATATCTTAATTGAAAAAATTGCTTTTTGGTCTGTTAATGCCATAATCGTTCCATGTCAAATTTTAGGTAAATTACCTTCATATTTTCCTAGTAAAAAAACATTTATTTTACAGAATTATCCAATTCTTTTACCCACGAATAAAAACAAACAAACATCAACAAAGATTTGGGATCTTTGTTACCTTGGTTCCATTTCGTTTTCTAGAGGTTTAAAAGAAATTATTTTCCTTTCAAAATACTTTTCTATTGTACTCGCCGGTGATTTTACAAGTAAATCTGAGAAAGCTTACTTTCAAAATAACAAAATTAATGTTACCTATCTAGGATACATAAATTCAAAAAAGATTGAAAAAGTAATCCAACAATCCTATTTTGGATTGTCAATCTTTCATAATCTTGGCCAATATTTATTAGTTGATACTTTTCCAACAAAAGTCCTTGAATATATGAAACTAGGAGTACCCCCTGTATTTTCAGAAAATATTTATTTAACAAATCTTAATGATAAGAATAAGTTTGGAATTAATTTTAATGGTTTATACATAAATGATTTAATTAAAAAGATTCAATTCTATAAAGAAAATAAAAAAGAATATGATGTTTTATCTCAAAATAGTATGAAACTAGTAAAAAAAACATATAATTGGAATAAATATGAAAATACGTTATTTGAAATTTATGATTTTGTTTTAGGAAATAAACATGAAAATAGTTAAATTTTTATTAAATGATTTTACATTCGAAAACCGTGATAAAAGGGAAGTTGATGTTATTTCGGAGGTTTTTGAAAGTGTTTTTGTATTGTTTCCTGGTGATTATAATCATTCTGAAAAACATTCAAATTTAATAATTAAAAAAGTAAAAGTTCCCAAAATTTACAAACATTATTTTTATTTAAAAAGAATTTATCTTTTTTTCAAAAAGTTTTTAATTCTAAAAAAACACATTCTATTTATTAATCCTGACGTAATAAGCTCTCATGATCTCTTAGCTTTTTTAATTTCATTTTTTTCGTATTTTTTTTCTTTTAAAAAACCTATTTTTATTTATGATTCACATGAATTTGAACTGGGAAGAAATAAGAAAAGGTCTTTTTTATCTAAAACCATAGTGTTTTTCCTTGAAAAATTTGTGATGAAAAAAGCTTCATTAACGATTGTTGTTAATGAATCAATAAAGAATGAACTAATAAGAATATACAAGCCTACCAAACCAATAATTGCAATTAGAAACATACCTAAATATTGGAGATTAAATAAATCACTCAAACTTAATTATAGAAAAAAAATATTAAACTTTTTTTCAAGTATTAAAAATCCCAAAATTCTCACTTATCATGGGCTAATTACAAACGGAAGGGGTATTGAAAAAACTCTTGAAGTTCTTTTATTAAACTCTCATTATTGTTATTTAATTATAGGTCAAGGTGATATCGAATACATAAAACATATTAAAGAAAAAATTCATAAAATGCATTTAAATAAAAGAGTTTATTTTTTACAATATCAAAAGCAAAATATTTTAAAATATTACCTCGCTGCATCTGACCTTGGGATGATTATTTCACCAGCTGTATCAAAAAGTTATTATTTTGGATTACCTAATAAATTGTTTGAAAATATCCAAGCGGAAAATCCTGTTCTAGTAAGTAATTATCCTGAATTTATGAAAATAATTATTGAACATAAAGTTGGAGAATTTGTTGATCCAAATGACACTTTGAATATTTATTTAAAATCTGAAGCTATGTTTGAAAACTCAAAAAAAAAGGTGTATTATATTAACAATATAAAAAAAGCTAAGAAAGTATTAAATTGGAAAAATGAAAAAATTCAATTATTGGAAGCTTATAAAGAAATTTTATTAGATTTACACAAATGAACTCAGATAAATTTACTTTAAATTACTATCGTACATTATTATCTGAATTATTAAATCAGAACTATTCTTTTATTTATTATGATGAAACAAGAAATAATACAGAAAAAGTTTGTATTTTAAGACATGACGTTGATTTTGATTTGGATAAGGCAGTTTATATCTCACATTTTGAAAAAGGTGTTAATACAAAAATAAAATCGGTTTTTTTTATTCTACTTTCGTCAGATTTTTATAATGTATCAAGCAAAAAAAGCCTCGATTCAATTAAAAAAATATTAAATTCAAACAATGAAATTGGCCTCCATTTCGATGAAATAAAATATAAAGGGGAAATTAACAAGGAAAATTTTTCCAAAATAGTTATTAATGAAGCTAAACTTCTAAGTCAAGCAATTGGTCATAAAATCAAGTTTGTTTCAATGCATAGACCATCAAAATGGGTTTTGGAATCTGATCTAAATATTGGCCCTTTAGTGAATTCATATTCCAAGGAATTTTTAAAAGACTATAAATACATTACTGATTCAAGAAAAATGTGGAAAGAAAACCCTTTGGAAGTCATTCAGAGTCCATCTAATCTTAGACTTCATTTATTGACTCATCCATTTTGGTATAGTGAAAAAGAACAATCGATTAAAAATCAGTTTATTGAATTATTACAAAAACTAAGAAAATCAAACATCAATTCATTAATAGATAATTTCACTAATATTGAAGAATTTTTCAATGAAAAAGAAATTTGCGAATAAACTAACTGTTCTTATAACCGGAGCAGGAGCTCCGGGTGCACCCGGAATAATTTCTTCTTTAAGATTAGTTAGAGAACGGAAATTTATTATCATTGGAACTGATATAAAAAGTCAGGTTTCAACTTCGCCCTCACTCAACTATTTTTATAAGGTTTCTAAACCCGAAGATGACTTTTTTATAAAAAATATTTTTGAAATTTGTTTAAAACACAAAGTTGACATAATTTTACCACTTGTCACAAAAGAACTTGAAATATTTTCAGTTAATAAAACTCTATTTAATTCTATAGGAGTTAAAATTTCAGTAGCTGATCAATACACGCTTCAAATAACTAATGACAAAGGTAAATTATTTCAATTTTTGGAGGACAAAGGCATTATAGTGCCACAGTATTTTTTGGTTAAAACTTTAAAGCAATTTATTTTAAAATCAAAAGAATTAGGTTTTCCTAAAAATCCGTTTTGTTTTAAACCAACTCAATCAAACGGTAGTAGAGGTTTTAGAATTGTTGATAATAACAAAAATTTAAAGGAATTACTTTTTAATGAAAAACCAAATTCTACATATATCAATTTTGATAATGTTTGTAAAATTTTGAAAGATGATAATTTTCCAACACTTATGGTAATGGAATATCTTCCTGGTGAAGAATACAGTGTTGATATTTTGAGTAAGAAAGGGATTCCACTCTACGTTATTCCGAGATTAAGAGATGAGATGGCGAGTGGAATAAGCAAAACTTGTACTCTTAAAATGAATGAAGACATAATCAAATACTGTACTCAAATATCAAAAGTCCTTAAATTCGATGGTATTTTTGGAATTCAGGCAAAATATGATAAAAATGGCACAATTAAAATTCTTGAAATTAACCCTCGGCTGCAGGGGTCTATTGTAGCTTGTGTAGGTGGAGGAATTAACTTGCCATATTTTGTAATCAAACAGTTAATAGGAGAAAAAATCCCAAATTATAAAATAAAATGGGAAACGAGAATGACTCGAAACTGGAAAGAAACTTTTTTTACTTATGATGGACATGCATTTACATTCTAATTATTCTGATGGAAAAAATAGCCTAAGTGAAATTGCAAATATAGCATATAAATTAGGTTACAAGAAAATTTGTTTTACTGACCATACGTGGAAAAGTTCTACTTGGATAGACAAATATATTTCTGAAATTAAGGAATTGAATCTATATTATTTAAATAAAATGGAAATTTCCATTGGATTTGAATCTAAAGTTCTGGATTTTTCAGGTAACCTAGATATTAACGATTTGTACTTAAATAATTTAAATTATCAAATTGTTGCTGCTATTCACAGAATTCCAAAAGATAACGGTTGTTTTTTCTCTAAAGAGGAGGTTATTAATCAACCTTCACTCGCTTATGAATGTTATTTAAAGTCCTTACTTGGATTAAAAAAAAATAATAGAATTAATCGCTTTGCTCATCCAACAAATTTACTTGGTGTAATTAACGTTGATCATAGATTCTGGTCAATACTAGATGATATTTATTCAAATACACAAATACAACTCGAATTAAACTTTAAGTATGATTTTTCTTATATTCCAAGATTTTTTTTTGAAAAATTTAGAAACAAAATTGTTGTTGGTTCTGATAGTCATTCTATTGAAGAATTTAAATCACGTTCAAAACTAATAATTAATTTTTTTAATAAATTATAAATGATTTACCATAATCAACTAACACAACAAAACACAACTAAAAGGAAATTATATTTTTCTAGTAAAGAAACTTATGTAAATTTAACGGCTATATTATTGATTACTTTATCCAGTATAATAAACATTTTTAATTCAAGTATTCGATTTTTTATTGAAAGAACTTATAGAATAGATACTCTAATTATCTATTTAATCATATTTTCATTAATTATTAAATCCTTTGAACGAATAGTAAATAGGTCATTTAATATTACCACCTATTTATTACCTTTAATTTTTTTAATTTATTTAATATATTCATTATTAGAACATATTGAATTTGAATCCTTTTATGTGTATTTGTTTATTAATTTTTTTTTCAATTCTTTGCCTTGGTTATATGTTGGTAATTCTATTAGAGATCATGATAGTCTTAACAAATTGTTATACTATTCATCATGGTTTATTTTAGTTGAATTTTTATTATCATTTTATGTATTTAAGACTATTAATTTTAACTTAGTAAATTATAACCAAGAATATGCCTATAGATTATTACCAGCATCGTTATTTTTTATTAAAAATTTAAGTAGAAAAATAAATCTTGTTTATATTTTTGGTTTATTTTTAGTTTTAGTTTTTATATTTATATTAGGAGCTAGAGGCCCTCTGCTTATATCCGGGATCTTTTTTATTACTATAATGGTTAAAAATAAACGCAATTTAATAAATCTATTTGTTAGTTCTTTTTTTTACATCATTACATCATTTGGTATTTTTTTTCTCATAACATTTTTAATAAGATTTAACTTTCAAAGTAGACTTATCGAGTTTACCACTACTGTAAACTTTTTTTCTGATGAAAATAGAATAAAATTATTTAATGAGTCAATCAAACTTATTTTAAAAAGTTCTCTTTTAGGATATGGAGTAGGATATGATAGAATATTGCTCACAACTTCAATGGGTTATGAACTAACAGTTTCAAACATTATTGGTTGGTACCCTCACAATGTTTTTTTAGAATTTACTTTGCATTTTGGATTTATTCTTAGCTTTTTCTTTTTTGCATTTTTTATTTCCAAGATTTTGAAATTTTATGTTAATAACTCTGATAAAAACAAATCTGATCTTTTGTTATTCTTTATTTTTATAGGCTTTTTCCCATTATTAATCTCATCGAGTTATCTTCAGTATCCCACTTTCTTTTTTTTATTAGGTTACATATTAAACCTGACTAGGAACTTAAAAAGAAGTAGTATATGATATTTAAAAATTTTTCTAATTACGTCAATAAAAATCCTTTTTGGAAAAGTTTTTTTGTATTACTTACAGGTACATTTCTTTCCCAAATAGTTTCAGTATTATCTACTCCTTTAATTAGTCGAATTTTCACAACGTCAGATTTCGGAGTATTTGCTGTGATTTCTTCATTTTCAACCATTCTTATTAATTTTTTTACTTTTGGTTTAAGTTCTGCTGTTATGACTGAAAAAGACAATTTTAAAACTAAAGAAACATTCTCAGTTATATTTTTTTTATTAGTATTTTTAACATTTATTGTTTTATTATTTTTGGTTTTTTTTACATATTACTTTGATATTAGAATTTTAGTTATTGAACCATATTATTTTTTCCTTTTCGTTTTTTTCTTTGTTGTATTTAATGGTTTAAAAAGTTTATTATTAGTTTTCTTTAATAAAAGTTCTTCAAATCGCATTTTGTTTTTAGTATCTTTTATTTCTCCCTTTTCTACGTTATTAATATCAGCTCCACTAGGTCTATTAGGTTTTGGCTTTTTAGGTTTAGTCATGGGGGGGATTTTATCTTCCTTTATTTCTTGCATTTTCATGCTTAGTAGAGAGTTTCCAATTATTTTCAAATTATCTTGGCAATCAATTAAATCTGTATTTAAGAGAAATAAAGATTTTTTACTCTTTCAATACCCTTCTAATTTTCTAGAAACTTTGAACCAACAACTTCCCATTCAGTATTTTTCTACCGTGTTTGGAAGTAGTTACTTGGGGGAATTCAATATGAACGATAAATTAATAGGTACTCCTACAAGATTAATAGGGGGACCTTTAAATACTATATATTTTAGAACTGCATCTAAAAATACAAATAATTCCATAAAAATAGATAAACTATCCTTTGTTTTGACAACATTAATTCTAATACTTGGTTTTCCATTTGGACTACTATTTGTTTTTTATGGTCCTAATATTTTTTCTCTTTTGTTAGGTCCGAATTGGATTTTTGCAGGAGAATTGTCTCGTTCGCTTTCGATTTATTATATATTTGCGTTAATTGCAAATGCCCTTTCTTATTTACGAGTTTCAATTAATAAACAAAAAAATAACTTATTGATAAGTATATTTCATATTTTAATTGTTCTTTCTATTTTTTCTTTATCATATTTTTCAAAATTGGATTTTAATCAAACAGTTAAAATTTATTCCATTACTAGTAGTATTTTTATTATTTTTGACACTACTTACAATTTCATTTTACTAAAAAGTAAGTATTCCCTTAAGGTTTTTTTAATTTCTTTTCTTTATTTAGCTTTTTTTACTTTTGTAATTGGTTTTAAATAATTGTATACTAAACCCATGATAATAATTGTTGATTACGATATGGGAAATGTTGGTTCTATTGCTAACATGATTAATAAAATAGGCCTTGAATGTGAACTTTCAAGAGATCCACTTAAAATATTAACTGCTAATCATTTAATATTACCTGGTGTTGGTCATTTTGATTCTGCTGTAAAGAACTTAAAAAGATTAGGTTTATTTGAATCCATTAAACATTATTCAAAAGATCCGAAGAAATATTTGTTAGGAATATGCCTCGGAATGCAACTATTGGGTGAAAAAAGTGAAGAAGGAGTAGAAAAAGGATTAAATATAGTTCCATTTAATAATTTTAAATTTTCATTTACAAACAATGAATCTTTAAGGGTACCAAATATGGGGTGGAATAAAGTTAAAGTTATAAATAATACACCAATGACAAAATCAATTGATTATTCTTCAAAGTTCTACTTTGTTCATTCTTATTATGTACCAGTTGACAAATCATATACATTGCTAACTGCTAATTATGGAATTAATTTTTCTGCGGCAATCCAATATGGAAATGTCATTGGTACACAATTTCATCCTGAAAAAAGTTTAATTCATGGTATGAAAATTCTTGAATCCTTCTTGAGTTTAGGTTCTTAACCATGTTTCAAAGACCAAGAATAATTCCTGTTTTACTGATTGAAAATCAATATCTTATTAAAACTAAATATTTTAAAGACCCTGTTTATCTTGGAGATCCAATAAATGCTTTACGTATTTTTAATGAGAAAGAAGTAGATGAAGTTTGCATAATTGATAAATCAACAAATATAAAGAGCAATGGTATTGATTTTTCATATTTAAAAAATATATGTTCTGAAGCCTTTATGCCATTAAGTTATGGAGGAGGTATTAAAAGTATAAATGATGTTAAAATGCTTTTCAAAATGGGATTTGAAAAAGTTATATTGAATACCTCTTTTTTTGAAAATCCGAGCTTACTAAATGAAATTTCTGAATATGCTGGTAAACAAAGTGTAGTCGTTTCTATTGATTATAAAATACAATTCGATGGAATATTTGTCTATACCAATAACGGAAAAAGAAAAATAAATATGAATCTGATTTCTGCTGCAAAATTAGCAATCGAACACGGTGCGGGTGAGATTCTACTTACGTGTATTAACAAAGAGGGATCTTTTCAAGGTTTTGACTATGATAATATAAAAAAAGTTACATCTATTATTAATGTTCCTGTTATAGCTAATGGTGGTTGCTCCTCAGTATCAGACATTAAAAAGGTTTTAACTTATAGCAATGCCTCTGCAGCCGCAGCAAGTTCATTTTTTGTTTTTTATGGAGCTAAAAAAGCTGTTCTAATTAATTATCCTAAACAGGAAGAATTAATTAAAGGAGGGATATATTTTGAATAATCGAATTTGTACAAGATGTATTATGGATTCTTCCGATCCTAATATTGTGTTTAATAACCAAGGTGTGTGTAATCATTGCTTTGAATTTGAAAAGAATTTTAAAAAATTTGGATTCGATCCTAATAAAAGTCCAATTAAATTGAAGCAAATTATAGAAAAAATAAAGCAGGAAGGAAAGAATAGACAATATGATTGTATACTTGGCGTTTCAGGTGGTGTTGATAGTTCATATCTACTTCACTTAGCCGTATCATATGGTTTGAGAGTTCTGGCTATTCATGTTGATGCCGGATGGAATACCGAGGTTGCTGTAAACAACATTAAGTTATTGTGCGAAAAACTTAATGTTGATCTCCATACTATAGTAATTGACTGGAATACAATAAAGGAACTTCAAAGAGCATACATGTACTCTGGATTACCCAATCTTGATATACCTCAAGATCATGTTTTTATTGCTGCGGTATATGAATATTCAAGAAGATATAGAATCAAATACATATTAAACGGAAGTAATATAGCAACTGAAGGAATTCTACCGAAATCATGGGGGTATTCAAATAACGATTTTGTTTCAATTAAGGCAATATTCAATAAATTTAAAAGATTTAAAAATACCAATTTAAAAAAATACCCTCATTATGGTTTAATTAAGTACCTTTTTTTTGTAAGTAAGTTAAAGAAAATCAATATGCTAAATTATATAGCCTACACAAAAAAAGAAGCAATAAGTACTTTACATAATATATATGGTTGGAAATATTATGGTGGCAAGCATTTTGAGTCAAGGTTCACAAGATTTTTTCAAAGTTATTACTTACCAAAAAAGTTTGGTTATGATAAAAGAAGGGCCCATATTTCTAGTCTTATCGTAAATGGAGAAATTTCAAGAGAAAATGCTTTAAAAGAGATTTCAGATTTATCTTTTTATAGTGAAAAACAAATGATAGAAGATCGAAGTTACATTCTAAAGAAATTAGAAATTCCATTAAAGGACTGGGAAGAAGTAATTATGAATGGTCCAAAAAGAACAGAAGACGACTACCCTAACAATAAAAAGCACTTGGCTATAATTAAAAAAATATCAACTTATTTAAGTCGTTTTATTAAAAAAGAAAGATAAGTATTTATGAAAAATCTAAAAAATAAACTAGCAGATAAAAGTGCGATTTTAGGCGTTATTGGTCTAGGTTATGTTGGGCTTCCTTTGGCTGTAGAAAAAGCAAAAGCCGGTTTTAATACGATTGGATTTGATATACAAAAGGAAAAAGTAGATAAAGTAAATTTAGGTATTAACTACATCGGCGATGTAATTAATGAAGATTTAAAGGGGATTGTTAAATCGGGTAAATTGCATGCTACTCTAGATTTTTCCGAAGTAGCAAAAGCTGATGCTGTTTGTATTTGTGTCCCAACCCCCCTTGACGATTACCAACAACCTGACCTATCTTATGTAAAATCCTCAGCAGAAAGTATAGTTCCATTTATGCATAAGGATATGTTAATCGTATTAGAATCAACAACATATCCTGGTACAACTAACGAATTACTCTTACCTATATTAGAAAAAAGCGGATTAAAATGTGGTGTTGATTTTTATCTCGCATTTTCCCCTGAAAGAGTTGATCCGGGTAATTTATCTTTCAAAACAAAAAATACCCCAAAAGTAGTAGGGGGAATAACAAAGGAATGCACCGAGATCGCAGCTCTAATGTATGAAAGTATAATAGACGCTCCAATTTACAAGGTATCCTCACCCGCAATAGCGGAAATGGAAAAAATACTTGAAAATACATACAGAAATATTAATATTGGTCTAGTTAATGAATTAGCAATTTTATGTAATCGGATGGGTATAAATATTTGGGAAGTAATTGATGCAGCAAAATCAAAACCTTACGGATTTCAGGCTTTTTATCCAGGACCTGGTTTAGGTG
>JACCDP010016363.1_pt1 | contig 15676 bp, 12 predicted proteins | sample 7445841 | NCBI WGS metagenome assembly JACCDP01 (sample SAMN15323441, study PRJNA562643) | freshwater metagenome | isolation source: river surface water | place: USA:Blue River Watershed | collected 2017-08-17 | reverse complement strand
AGTCAACATATCCTCATCATGAAGATTAAATAAAGCAATCAAAGCAGCTCTACGAATACCACCTGATAATACAGCATCAGCTAAGTGACAAATGATATCGTGGCATTCCAAAGTTGTTAATTTTTCACCATCGTTTTTACGGTCCAAAATAGCTTGCATATGAATCAACGCAATTTTCAATGGTTCAGGACCTGGTGCTTTACCACCTACTGTAATCAATGAGGCACCTTTAGCTCTGATGTCTCTAAAGTCAAATAGAGGAGCGGTTGATGTTTGTCCAAAATATGCTTTAGTCAACATACGAACGGCATCAGCCCATCCTTCAATAGAATCACCTACTAGATAACGCTTTGATTTCAAAGGTTTTCTAATTTCGGGTAGTTGTTCAACGTGATGTGATTGAACAGAATATCCTACTCCACAACCTGATAGCAACAAGAACATAATTTCAGAGAATGCTCTGTAGTCATCAATTGGTAAGTAAGAACAGTTAAAAATACGAGCATTGTTTATTTCAATAGGTTTACCTGCAAATTGCATTGAACGCATTGATGGTAATACCTTTTTGTCATAAACATACTTGTAAGCGGCTTCAATTTCTTCAGCCAATTGAGGAAACTTTTTTAAATGCATTTCCTTGTTTCGAGTTACTAGCTCGTCCCACGTTTCTCTCCTGTTTTTTTCAGGTGCGAATTTCGCATATTTGAGGTGGGTAGTAATTTCAGACAAAATTTGTGATTCTGTGGTTAACATTTGTTTTTTTAATAATTTAGTTGGTTAGTTCGAAAAATTTTTGCTTAATAAGGGCTTTATCTACAGAATCGATATTTCCAAATTTGGTGCTTTGTTGTTGTGATACTACTTGATCATCGTCTTCTTCAATATGGGTTGATACATCAAAGTGTCCTGTTGACGTATCTACTTTGACAGAATAGGTCATGCCGTCCATTCCGTATCGATTTTTCATAATATGAAATCTTCCTGTCCCATTTACTTTGTCTTGACGTTTTCTTGATAAGGATATAGCAACATCGGTAACCATCATTTTATCATAGGAACCGGCAGCTTTATCACCTTCAATAATATCATCTTTTGCACCAGCTCGGTTTACTTGAGATACTGACCAAATAGGTAGTTTCAATTCTCTAGCAAGTCCTTTAGTACTAATATAAATATCATCTATCTCGTCCTTACGCTCACCATTCCTTCTTTTTGAACGAAGAAGATCCACATAGTCAATAATAACCAAATCTGGTTTAAAGTCTAGGTCAATACATTTTTTAACATGCGATTCAATTGTGGAAATCGTTGCTTTTCCTGTAGGGAATTCTTTAATAATAAGTTGACCTTCTAACTGAGTAATAACTTCTTCAACTTTAGTTTTGTGTTTCATGATATCACCTACAGGTATTCCTGTAAAGAAAGCATCATAACGTCTACCTACATAGTCAGCTCCTAACTCAAGTGTATAGTGTAATACATTATAACCTAGTTTAACAGCATAACCACCTAAAGCAACTAGTGACCAAGATTTACCACCACCTGGACTACCAAAAATCAATCCAAAGTCACCATCACCTAATCCACCTTGTAACAATTCATTAAAAGGTTCAAATGGTGTAGGTACTACTACTCGGTGATTTTCTCTGTAACGTGATTCAGTATCTTTGTTGTACTCGTGGCCAATATTTTTGTCTTGACCCGCTTTTAACGCGTTATCAACAATTGTCCTGATGGAATCATAGTCCCCCGCGTTTAGGAAGTCTACGCTTGTTAACAACGCTTTTTTAAGTTGTTGGTTTTTACAAAAATTAGAAAATTCTTCTTCTACGTACTTAAGATCCTCGTCTGATGATTTGTAGGCCTCACGTAATTGTTCTTTAATTGATACTTGTAATACCTCATTGTCAATCTTTTTAAGTTCTACTTTAAGAACATCCATAGTAGGACAAGTGTGGTATTTTTGATAATACTTTAAAATTTCTTTAATAACCCACTTGTGTGCTTGGTTATCAAAGTATTCTTCACTTAACACATCTTGAATATTCAATAGAAATTCTTTGTGTGTTAGTAAAGAGGATAATACTTTAATTTGAAAACCGACGCCATAGGCGTTTAAATTGTTGAGTGTCATATAACTTATTTTGTAAAACTGTTTAGTACTTTGTATGTGTCATTAATTGTAAATTCGGGATTTTTGATCATATGACCTATTCCATCCTCGTGGTAAAGTAATAAAAAAGCTTGTGTGTTCAAAGCTGGAGTAGGTTCTTCTACAACGTCTTCAAGATATTCTTTTTCAGCATCATCAACCAAAGGATTTCCTAAGTCCATAATGCGATAGTTATTTTCTAATCGTTCCATATCGAATACTACTCTTGAATACACGACATGTTCCTTATGTTTAGCAGCACTTATTTCAATAATGTCTTGAAATGTAAGTACACGTTCTGCTAACTCAGGAAACTTTTTAAGCAATCCCTTTTCACCTAACCCTTTTACACCAGCTACTTTATCTGATTGGTCACCTAATAATGTTTTATATAGAATAAAATTCTCAGCTAGTACACCAAATTTCTCTTTTACTAAATTTTTAGTGTAATATTCTTTTTCTCCAGGACGGAAAAGTATAACTTTCTCGTCTACTAATTGAACAAAATCCTTATCATTAGATACTATGAAAACTTGAGAATTATGTTTTTTAGGCAATACATCACTTAAATAAGCAATAATATCATCGGCCTCTACCTTATCTAAACTTAATGTTTTAACAGGCAAACATTTTAGATAATGAATTAATCTTACAATTTGATCAATTTTAGAATCATGTTCATCCTCTAGAGAATCAAAAGCATCCCAGTTTGTAATACGAACCAAGTTACGGCCTGATTTGTATTCGGGTAATAGATTTTTTCTGTTTACTGATGAACCTGTTCCATCAAATACTACATAAACAGAAGTTGGTTTAATTTGATTAATTAATGAATTAAGAGAACGAATAAAACCTCCTAGACCACCAATGTGAACTCCTTGTTCATTTACAAAGTTCATCATTGCGAAGTTCCTAAAAAACAAATTTAATCCATCGATTAGCAGTACTCGCTCGTGTGGATTGGCAGAACCTTCTTCTTGCTGATCCATTTGGTTTAGGAGGTTTAATAGTTCGTTCTTGTTCATATGAGTGGAATATAATAAATCTTCTTGACGTCTCCTAATTAATCAGGTTCTTGTTCAAAAATATTCATTGAGCTTTCCAACACATCTTCTTCCTCGTAGATATCAAAATCCATACCACCCAAAATCTTACTCCATTCTGAAGCGTGATCATCTTTGTATGCTTTGATTTCTTTATCGGTATCATTAATAAATCCGTGTGGAGTCATAATAATTTTACCTCGAGTTGTAACACCATTAATGTGGTTTTTATCAATTTGAATGTTAGTACGCTTAGCGAATTCAACTTGTTTACCATCTTTAATAGCTTTGATTTTACTGGTACCGGCATTTGAAACGTTACCGAATGTAATTACAAATGTTGCATCAAACCACATAGCAAAACCTCCTTTGTTCATCAATTTAGGTTGTCCCATAGGTACTTCTGCTTTTGCTGTCCAAACCTTATTTACACATACTAATGTATTAGTATAACGTGAAGATTCTTTACGTGACAATGTAATTTTTTGGTTTACGTTGTTACCAAATTGTGTACTCATTGCACCAGCATTCCATTCGTTGTTGTTTTTGTTTGATTTAACTGATAACTCACAAGGTACTGAACCAATTGAATCCCACAAGAACAGTAAATCATAAGGTAAATTACCTTTTTTCTGTTCATCAAGCAAATCCAAAATAAATGCTGCTACATCTTCGATTGTGTGTAAAGTTTCCCTATCTACATAAAGGAAAAATCCACTGTAATTTCCAACCTCACCTGTTTCTTCATCTACTTGGGTGTTTACTTGCATTCCCATTTGAACTGCGTGTTCCCAATTCCATTTCATCTCAGTAATAATAAACACGGGTAGTACACCTGCTTTTTGAGCGGCAACTGCTGCTTCAATCAATGCTGTTGTTTTACCTGTATCACTATGTCCACGAAGTAGAACAATGTGCCCGGTAGGAATACCAGGCACACTTGTTACTTCTTGAAATGCAGGACTAAGGGGAATCCACTTCTGTTCTTTAAACTTAACGTTACCATTAAGTAATTTCTTCTCCTTAAATTTATCTAAATTGAAATTAGACTTAATTTCTGCGGAGACAGCAGCCGTTAGCGATTCGCTTTTCTTAGTTTTTGCCATAAATTTAATTTAATTAGAAAGGTAGATCGTTGTCGTCCTCGTCTTCAAACAAAGCATCAAATTTTTCTGCTTTACTTGTTTTAGTTGTTGCAGGAGTTTTCAAGGCATAATTTTTCACAGGAGCTGCTTCCAATTCTGCTTCTACTTCATCCTCATCATCAATGATAGCACCTTCTTCTGGTTCTTCAGGTGACAACCAAGACTGCAATGTTTCTTTAATTGACTCGTAAGTGTTTTTACGTTGAATTTCCAACAATACAGGTTGTTCTGTAATGAAGTTTTCAATTTGAGAAGCATCTGTACTCAAAGGAGTAGTTTTAGGTTTAATTCTGATAGATGTTTTCAATCCTTGACGTCCACCGATATCACCTTTGATAGCTTCAACTGTAAAGTCTCTACCTTCGTTAATGTCTGTGTAATCGCCATAATCTTCATCCTCAGCAATACCTAAAAGCTGCATGTAGATTTCTTTACCAAATTCCCAAAGGCGTACACCTTTTTCTTCCTCACCACGTACAATAACAGGAGCAAAAATTCTCATTTTAGGATCCAATTTCTTAGCCAATACCCAGTTTTCACGGTCATTGGTTTTACGTAATTGAGCAGCAAATTCTACAATTGGGTCTTTTTCACCCCAGTTAGTTAAGGCGTAGATAGGAAATTTAGAAAATCCATAGTGTACAAAAACCTCTTGAAATGGGTTTTGTGGATTCAATTTTGAAGGTACAATACGAATTTGGTACTTACCTTCTTGTTTTGGTTTCCAGTAAACTTTTGAGTAATCGATTTTTTCTTTCTTGCCTGGTGTGTTCGTCGACTGTAGTGCGTTTAGTCGTTGTTTGATAGCATTAATATTCATGATTTTTATTTATTAGTTTAATGTCGGAAATGTAAGAACGAGGTATTATATAACCAAGTTAAAGTTCAACAATCTTATAAACTTTTGTATTTAATTGTTTCAACTCGTTATGGTTGGTTAACAAAATACAATTTTTATAGTGTTGCCAATTTACACGGTAAGATGGATCAACCACTCCACCGTTCAATTTTTTTATTAAATCATTCAACGCATTAATTGTATATAATGTGTTGGTTTCTTTCTTTCTATGTACAAGGATCGTATTCATAGGAATACCCTCAACATTGCCCTGCTCCACGTTGTATGTAACAACATACTCGTCTGTACTTTTTACATAAAGCACAAACATCTTATTATACATGATAGTATAGGCCTTAGTCAAGTCACTAATTAGTGTGTCTAAATCCTCTAGTCCTGTAAATGTGCAAAATAACTTATTGTTCACGTCTTTTATGTTTGTCGAATCGAAATCGTATCCGTCATACATATAGTCATTTTTCTGTAAAATCGTATGTTTTTCCATAACTTGTTTTTGTCTGTAACCTGTATTTATCAAATATTTGTTTTATCTCATTTTCTATATTTTCCTCGCCCTCACCTAGCTCAAACAAAAACGAATCGTATGTATATAATACAATTTTTGTTTTCCGCCCTCGTAGTAGCTTATGTATATCCATCAATATATGAACATTCATTGCGGACTCCACGTTCTGTAACATATAGTTAAACAGTTTCTGCGGATTCATATTCTCCAGTTTGTCTTTTTCAAAGCAATAACCTGAAACTGGCACGATAACTTGGCCGGAGTTATTGAACGCCTCCCAATTTATTGCCACGAATTGTTTTACTTGTTGAAAAAATTCAAGGTGCTCATACTCCTTAAATACGCCTCCGTATAGTTGCTTAAACGTGATTTCTTTTGCCTCTTTGTAGCTTGTTTGATAGAGGTCTGCGAACGCTTGGTGGACATCCACATCGCCAAAATCATAGGCAAGTAAACGACCGACAATAGTAGGATGGTATGCACTAATATCGAACTCAACGTACCCATGACTCGATATGTAACTCCTCCTTGCGCCATTATCTTTGTTTATTGCTGCGAAATTAACGCCATTAAAAGAATTACTTGGTCTACGTGTTGTTGTAGCCAAATTGTAGCTTGTGTAAATTCGATCGCCTTGGATTGAATAAAATTCATTGTTGAGTTCATAGTGTTTATCAAATTCATATTTATCTATTTTTAATCCGTTTTTTTCTATCCCAAAGAATGCTAATACTGCCTTATTGTTGTAAAAATCAAAATACGGTGGTAATTCCTTTGGTATTACACTACGAACTTGTTTATAAATATGTTCGCATTTTTCGTAGTGTTTGCTTATAGGTACAAGCTTATTAACTTTTGGATAATCCGTATGGTGAGAATAAAAGTAATTATGTGCTTGCGTTTCCGATTGTATATACGTAGGATTTAGGATGGATAGGTCGCACAAGCTTTTAATAGGAAAATAATACAATGCGGATTTCTTATCGCGCACCCACACTTTACCTATTTTTTGTAATAACGCGTCTATAGTTGTCTTATTAAGCGAGGACGTCTCACTATGGTCAACGCATAACATATAACCCTTTGTGTCATTAAACGGTCTTATATACACTAAAGACACGTCGTTTAAAGCAGGGTGTACGTTATCGTGATATGGAATTATCTCTACGAATGCTTCCGCTATCGTTTTGTGAGTCAAATACTCTATCGCTTCTTCTGTCTCTATTATCCAAAACATAACCTTGATTTACTCCATTAATATACGAACCCGAGGTTGAAGTTCCAAGTTGATTGTAATATTTTGTGTAATCAAATTTTAAATATTCTTCTAGTCTTGGGAATTTATTTCTAAACGACACTAACTCAACACTGTTTTTATTTATTCTAGCAACTTGTTCTCTGTTTCCAGTTAATTGCCATGTTATATTAAACGGTTGATACAACTGCCATAGTATTTGTGAATCCTTAGCTACAAGTTTATCAAAAGTATCTTGATTAATTTCAATGTAAATAACCTCATTTGTTTTTTTACAGAAATATCTTCTAAATTCTCCGTTTTGGTAATCCTGTTGTGTTGGTAATAATGGATTGTAGGTAGGGATGATGTATGATGGAAGGTTATTTAGTGGTATCTTTTGGATGTTTAAATAACTTAAAACTAAGTCCTCACTGTATGTTGGATCTTTATAGTCATCAGCAACATTTGCATTTTGGGGAAATGCTCCTTCAAATGCTAAAGCAATTGAGGTTTGGGGACTTGGATTAGCTGTATTTTGAATTGTATTTGCTTGGTTAGTAATTACATTCAATTCTTCATTAGGTCTATCATCTTGGTTTCTACCCGTAAAATATTTTCCTGTTGATGTTTTAAAATAATATCCGGTATATGGATTACTATTTGAAGCATATATAAATTCACCACCGTTGGTGTATAAATTTGGCGTTATTTGTGACTTAGGGAAATACATTATACGTTAGGGGCTCTAAATAATATTAAATTCCAGCAATCAATAGGTTGTGAATTGTAAACAAATCCAGTATTGTAGTTAGTGTATAAATCTGATGTCCAATTTTGTCCTGGTTGAGCATATCCACCAGTATACATTTGGGTGTGACCATATTTTACAGCACCTTTTTCTGCGTTTCCATTTCCCCAGTAAACTAAAACATCTCCTACGTTAAAACTAGTTGAGTTAATAAAGTTTTTTACTTCTTGTTTAGTTATATTTGTACCTACTTTAGTTTGAGTATATCCTAATTGAACTAAACTACTCCAATAAGTATTTTGATTAGCATTTCCATTTGCTGGTAGAGTAGCACCATTTTTAAGAGCACCACCTTTTAATGCTTGAGTATAATTGTAAGCGTGGTTGTAAGTATAACGAGCACATTTACCACTTGGAGCTGCTTGACCGCTTTTAAATGTAGCATTAAATGCTTTTTTAATAGCATCTATACGTTTAGCTGCTTTTGGTTGATTAGCATCAGGTGCTGTAATAACTGTTTTTGGTCCACAAGGTGTTATAACAGGTTGAGTTCCTCTACTTTCATTTTTAGATGCTTGTGAAACTGTACTTTTACCAATTGAAGAACCATAAGGACTTTTAGGAATAGCCATTGATTCTAAAGTAGTAATCCATTCATTATTTGAAATAGTATTGGAAATTCCTTTAATAATAAATTCTAATGAATTTGGATAATTTGATGGTAAGTAAGTAGTATCAATAATATATTTTTGGTAAACTTTCATTCCTGAAAGTCCATCCATTGTTATGGATAAGTCAAAAGGTAAAAATCCAGCATTTGGTGATGCTGCGTCTTTATTTGTTTTTTGAGATGCTTGAGTTTGTTTTGCTTGATCGTACTCATAAAAAGTAGCTGCTGTAGTTTGAAATGTACGCATAGCTTCCCAGTTTAATTTAGGAAGAGTAACACCATTATAAGAACCTAAATCACGTAAAAATACGTTAAAGGCATCTAAAGGACCAGCATATTCTTGTTGAAGAGAACTAGATGAAGGAACTTGAGTTTTATTTTCTCCAGGAGTAGTAACATCAGGTTTAAATCTATCTTTTAAACCATTGTTCATTCGTGAAAGAGCAGTTGCATCTTGTCCAACAACATAACCATTTGAAGTAGCACCTACAGTAATCATAGTTGCTAGGTTCGCAGGAATAGTTGTAGTAAAATTTAAATCTCTTATAAATCCACCTGTTGAAGTTCCATCTTTATCAAAGTAATATCCTTGAACATCAAATCTAGCTAATTCTGTTGATTTATCTAATCCTTTTAAAAACTCATTTCTATTAGGTAAAACTACCTCATCTACAATTTTAATCTCATTAGCTTCAGAATCTACTACAGGAGCTAATTTATTAAAATTACCTGTTGCCTCATTCCAACCATCACACAAACAAGTTAATAAGTCAAATAACGGAACCTTACCATCTTTATTTTTCAAAGAATCCATCTTTGTAAGAATCCACGTTAAGTTAAAGTAAGCATTCATTATATATCCATAACGATTCCCACCTTCAAAAACACTAAATTCATCGGCATCGTTAGCAAATACAGTATAATTTCCGCTATCAAAATTAAATTGAACTTTAAACAGACATATACCTGGGTTAGTGCTAAGTTGTCTTCCCAGTAAATAAATTATATTTTCTTTTACTCTATTATTTACTTTTAATAGTTTTATTTGTTTAGTAATACTAGCATCTCCAGCATCTACATTATATATAAGATTTTTTTCTATCCATTTCAAAAACCAACCTAATCTAACATAATATTGAGTATTACTTTTACCTTGATAAACCTGTTTAAAGAAAGAAACACTATTGCCTGTATTTTGTCCGTTATATTCAGGATCAGTTTCTGTAATTGTTGAAAGTCCGTCTTTACCACTAGCTAAAGGTGCTAAAAGTTGTTGTTTTTCATAAAACATTTTACCAATTTCGTGAATATTAGCAAAATCTTTTATTACGGATTCAGCTGTTGGAGCTGGAGGTGTTGATTCTGTAGTTGCAGGAGTTGCTTCGGTTTTATTTGTACTTCCTCCTGGTAAAAGGGCATTAGTTTTTAAAGATTCAATTACATCACCCATACTAATTAGTTTTATACTAATTTCATATGTTAAATCTTTAGTAAAATTCCAAGAAAAATTAACTACTTTACCTATAATAGCATCATAATTACCACAAGATGCTAATCTTTTATCTTGAATTTTTTGATTATAAGTTTCATAGCTTATTTTACCTAATAAAAAGTCATCAGCTAAACTATGAGGATTATCACTTATGTATGTTCCATTATTATCAAAATAAGAACTGTTACCCCATTCTAATAACATAGAAAACCCTAAACGCATATACAACAGATCAATAATATCAAATTGTTGTCTGTTATTTGCTTGGATTTTTATTTCCGCTGTTTTTAATGAACCACGAGTTTCTGTTTTAATTGTGGCTGATTTAATACCTGGCATAGGTCGTAAACCATAATCTGTTCCACCCATTCCATATGCATAATAATTTGAAGTATTAGGAACATTTTTACCACCAATAGTGTTTAAACCATCCCAAACACCAAATCTTTGATATGTTTCTTGTTTTCCTTTATCAGGAGACTCATTTGTAGTACCGTTAAATAAAATATATTCTTGAGCTAAATTAGAACCGCCGACTCCAAATCCACCTCTAATGTTATTATCTATTAAATCAACAGATGATACTAATTTTACCCAACCTGTTCTTGCCTCTAAATAGGATAATTGTTCATTAGTTCTATTAACAGAACCATATACTTCTTGACGTTTTTTAATTTGGCCAATAATTTTTGGATCAAAACCTTCTCCTACTATATTTGACATAATTAGGCGTTTATTGCGTTAAAATTTCTTATTATATTAGCATAATTTGAAGGAATTCTAATTTGTATTCCTTCAGGTATAATTAAACTATTTTGTGGTAAACTTACTAATGTTCCTGCTCCAGCATTTCCTGTATTGGCTATTGAAATTACCCACCACAAAGAACTATTTTGGTAATATTGTTGAGCTAAAATATCAAATCTATCTCCTTGAGTTGTATAAACATAAATATCATTTTCAGATAATGGAACCTCAGGATAACGAGAAGTTACATAGACCTCTTTTCCGTTAATCTTTGTTTTTGGTATGTTTTGATATCTATTCATTACTTTGAGGTTGTGAAATTATTGTAATTGCTATTTTCTGGATTAGGTCCATTTGATAGAGCTATAAATCTTTGAGGACCATAAGATTTAACAAATCCAGTATCATCTCCTGTTGTTTCTGTAGCATTTGGACTAAATGTAAGTTCTTGTTTTCTAGGAATAAATTGATGAATTGGAGTAAATGAAAATCCACTAACTCTAATAATTTGAGTAAGTTCTTTAACTGTCCCATCTTCAGAACCATCAGTTGAGCCAATTCCTATTTCCCAAGGACTATCTTCACCCATATCATATGTTAATCCAGTTATAAAACCAGGTTGTTCATATAGATAACCTCCAATAGTTAATTGAACTAAATTACCTCTCATGTAACCATTAGGACTATAATCAGGAGCTAATGTTGAAGCTAGATAATTTAATTTTTTATACATTGGAATAAGCTCCTGTTTTGATTGAGCAGCCATTGTCCAAGATAATGAAATTTGTCTAGTAAACCCACCATAAGTATAAAACTGTTCTCCTCTTCCTAAATAATTAAATCCATTCCATGTAGAACTATAAGAATCAGAAACCGGTCCTAAAAATGCTCTAAAATGCATAAATGTTTTAAAATTAGGACTATTATTATCTATTACAGCGATTCTAAACTTTACAAAATCATTTACTACAGGATCTGTAGTTACAAAATCACTTCTATATATAGGTAAAGAATTTATCTTATCTAAACCAAATTGGTCTAATGAACTATCTCCAACTTTTGCAATATTAGAAATATTTCCATATGCTGATCCTCCTTGTTTGTTTAAAACACCAAGAGCGTAATCTGAATAATCGTTATTTCCTCTTTGTCCTGGGTCTCCAATATTTACTCGTTTAGTAAAATTAGCAGCACCACCAACACTATAAGTTAATGATTTGGTTGTTGCTCCGGATTGATCTGCTGCTTTTTGAGCTGATCCTTGTAAATTAGATCTTAATACTGCTCTAAAATCTTGAACTTTAGGAGTAGCAATACCATTACCTTCAATTGCTTTAGGTTGTTCGGCAATTAATTTAGAACTATATGTCCAATCATTTTGTCCTATATCTGAGGATAATTGAGTTGGGTTTATCGTGTTAGGATATTTAGTTAATGGAGTCTGTGATGTTGGTGAATATCTTATTCCAGTTTTACCTATTCCTAAGTTAGAACCTGGGCCACCAACATAAGTCATTATGTTAATTCCATTATTAAGAACTACTCTATCTCCATCATAATCAATAGATCTTCCTTGATATGAACCTCGTAATAATTCAGCTAATCTGTTTTCAGCTATTGGTTGAGATGGTTTTACCTTAACACCATATAAATTTTCATTATTAGCATAAGCTCCTGTATCTGCAAATGGATTAATACCTTGTTTATTTAAGTGACCTCCAAAAGCAACTAATCCAGCTTCCGCCAATGTATTTAAAGGTGAATAACTTCCTTCATTTAAAACACCACTAGTTTGGGTACGTACTGATGTACGAGATAATAATTGTTGTTTAGCTATAAAAAGTAATCCGTTTGGTGATTTAATATCAGCAAACATTTTACCCAAACGCTTGATATCTTCTGCTGAGTCTCTAACAGCATTGATACCTCCCCTTAATAAAAAATCTGTTGTTCCTATAGAGGAAGAAATATCATCAGGGATAGGAGTAGTAATATATGGTTGTCCACTATTACCTCCATAAACCCTGTCGTTCCCATATCTTAGGGACTTAAGATCCGTTTTAAGGTCAATTAAACCCATTATTATTTAGGTAAGTTATCTAAATAAGGTAATTTTCCGTTTACTTTAGGTGCTAATCCATTTAAATCTAATTGAGAAATAGCTAAATCAGTAGCATAATTAGATTTTTTATCGTAAACTAAAGGTTGTTTACCATCTAAATCTAGATTTGATTTTGCTAAATCTTCTTGGTATTGAGATACACCATCATATTTAGTTGGATTTTTTCCATCATAAGCTGTAAAATTTGATCCTGCGGTTTGTAATTTATCTAATAATCCCATAGTTGTGTTTTGTTATAAATATTAAAATTATTGAACTCTATAAGTGCTTACATTCATTGCTGTACCTACTTTAGTTCCATCTAAGTACACATTTCCACCTTGTTTTATAACACTTATTAATTCATCCATTTTTTCATAGAATTTAGTTAAAGGTATTACTGCTTCAGCACCTGCTTCACCAATTATTGCATTTGTAGGGCCTGTAGCTATACCTCCTTCGGCCATAAAAACAGCATCAGTTAAATTTGCTTTAGGTATTAAAGGTAAATCAACACCCGGAACATTATTAATACCATCAATTATATTATTAACTAAACCAATAGCTAAATCAATAATTGCTTGGATAGGAGATAAAACTGCTCTCATAATACCCATACCAATTTTCTTTAACCCATCAAGAATATTTCCATTAAGTATATCTCCAATTCCTGAAAAAACTTCTGTAAATCCTTTTAGGTTTTCTTTTATCATATCGATAACAGTAAATACTGCTCTAAAAGGAGTCAATATAAAAGGTCCAATAATTTTACCTATAGTTTTAAATGTATCTCCCAAACTTGTTCCTGCTGGGAGCATTTCTTCAATTAAAGAACTAATTTCCTGAATAGGTTCCATTATCATATTTAAAGCAGGAACTAACATACCTTGAAATATATCTCCTAACATTTTAAGTACAGGAGTTAATACTTTCATCAAAGGTTTAACTGCTTTTTCAAAAATATCCATGAATATATCTAAAACAGGCATTAAAGGTTCTATTAACCCTATAAATAATTCTTGTAAACGTTCTGTAATTGCTGTAAGTCTTTCTTGTTGACTAACAGATTCTAATTGAGTTTTTAAAGCTTCGTCTTTAAATCTAGCATCTAATTGAGATTGAGTAGCACCTTCAGCTACCATTTTATTATATTCTTCTTGAGCTTTATTTAAATTTTCAAAACCAGCAGCTTGTAATTTTTGTTGGTTGTCTTGAGCTTCTAACATTTTAGCTAAATCTTCTCGACCCATACCAAATGCTTTAGCTAATGCTTCCTGCTGTATAACATTCATTTTACCAAAATCAGCAGCCGTACCTATTTGTTTAGACATTTCTGCTGCTAAGGTTGCGGCATCTCCATTTAAAGCTGCTGTTCTTGCTCTTTCAAGATTTAAATCTTTATTAGTAAGTAATTCAGCTTCCATTTCGGATTGAATTGAGCTTTCAAAATCTAATAAAGCACTTGATGTTTGTCCTAAATCCTCTATTTCTAATCCTAATTTTTTAGCATTAACTGCTGCTTTAGTAAGTTCTTCAGCACTACCTCTTAATGTTAAACGAGTAGCAGCTGATGCCTTACCTATTGATTCTTGAATTTGTTTTTGAGAAAATGCTGTTTTATTCTGGTTATTTTGTTGAAGTAAAGTTTTATTTACTGTGTTAAGATTAGATTTAAGAGAGTCACCATTTAATAATCCTAATTTAGTAAAAGATTCCATAGCTACGTCTGAAAGTTTAAGACGTTTTTGTACAGAATCAAATTCCTCAGCCATCTGTCCACTAAATTTAACTGAAGTTCCAAACATATTATTTAATGAACTTTGGGCTTTCATTAGTCCCTCAGTGTTAACCATAATATCATCGGAATTCATAGCTACTTGGTTCATTTCTGCTGAAAGTCCTTGGGCTTCTTTATATGAAACACCTAATTCTTTAGCAGTATCACCTGATGCGCTATCTATTTTTGTAAAGGCACTAACCAGTTGTTCAATAGCTAAAGCAATTAAAGCAACAGGACCTAAACTTTTCATTAAATTAGAACCTAATTGTTTAGCTAAATGACCAGCAGCTTCCATTTTAGAAACATTACCTTCACCAGCAGCAACCATATCTTTAGTACTTTGTAAAGCTTCATTTAAACCTAATTTAGCTTCAATAGCACCAAAACCAGCTTTTTTCAATCCTTCTCCAAAACCCTCAGTTAAAGCACCTAAAGTTCCTGTTGTTTCATTAAGAATTTGTTCATTTTGTACTACTTGAGCTAAAGTAGATTCAATATCTTTATATAAACCATCTTGTTCTTCTAAAAGACCGTTTACGTTTGCTAATGTTGCTACTTCTTTTTCAGATAAACCAACAGAAGTAGCTTTTTCTTTTAATAATCGTTGAGATTGTTCTAGATTTTTCTTTTCCGTTAATGTTTTTTCTTGAAGACTTTTTAAGTCTTTAGAATTAGCAACTTTAATGTTATCCTGAATGTCTTTTAGCTTTCCAAATACTCCTGTAAGATTACTTACGGCTTTGTTTGCTAATTGATATCCTTGGACTTGTCCTTTAATTTCATCTGAAATGGAGTTTAGTCCTTCAAATAAGGTGTTTACTTCGGCATTAACATTTCGAAAGGCCTTATTAAATTCCTTAACGTTTTCTATTTCTTCTTTGGAAAATTTAATATTTTTATCAGCCATCTAAACAATTTTATTATAAATATTAAAAGGCATCATTTTTTAGATGCCTTTGTAACATAAGAAGGTACGTCAACTTTATTATATGCTTGTTTTGCTTCTTTAGGTTTGTTAAAATCTATTTTATTTCCACTGTCAAACTTTTTACTATATGCTTCTCTTTCTCTTTCTTTTTGTTCGGCTATTAATTTATAAGTTAAATTTCTTAACCATATAGGCATATCGTAAATAGTTAAATAATCATATCCACCATTACCATTGTAACATATGTCGTGGATTGATTTAAATAAGTT
>JACCDP010875575.1_pt1 | contig 15678 bp, 19 predicted proteins | sample 7445841 | NCBI WGS metagenome assembly JACCDP01 (sample SAMN15323441, study PRJNA562643) | freshwater metagenome | isolation source: river surface water | place: USA:Blue River Watershed | collected 2017-08-17 | reverse complement strand
GACTTGCTGTGGCTACCCCAACAGCTAAACTGGAAATAGATATGATGCCATCGTTCGCTCCCAAGACCGCAGCACGAAGCCAATTACTTCGGTGTATGTAGTGGCTGTCTAAGTAGTTTTCTATTGTAACCATGAAGTTGTATTTTTCATCGAAAGTACCATTGTTTTTTCAAATGTCAGGATTATTCTTGCCAACTAAATTTTATTTAAGAACTTCGTATAAATGTTATCAATGAAGAATTTTTATGTAGCCCTTGGCGTGTTGGCAATTTCAATGCCTCTTGTATTTTGTTCATCCAGCGGACAGGAGCAAGCGAAGCATGAAAAGAAGAAAGATGTTAGTCTTAACTCTAATCCAGAAGATTCAATCCTTACCCTGATTGCTGTTGGCGACATCATGCTGGGAACGAATTACCCCAGTGCGGCTTATCTTCCCGCCAATAAAGGGAACATTCTTGAACCCGTTCGTGATATCCTGCGCAATGCAGACCTAACCTTCGGTAACTTGGAAGGAACAGTCCTCAATGAAGGCGGAGACGTAAAACAATGCAGCGACCCCTCTAAATGCTATGCCTTTCGTCAACCAGATTACCTGGTAGATTACCTACAAGATTCGGGTTTTGATTTGTTGTCGTTAGCCAACAACCACATGGGGGATTTTGGTAATGCTGGTCGGACCAATACCCAACGGGTGCTCAAGGCAAAAGGTATTAAATACGCAGGCTTAGAAACCTGTCCCTGGGATACCATCCACGTAAATGGTAAGGTCATTGGAATGACCGCATTTGCACCGAACTCGGGTTGCTTGAAGTTGAACGATTACAAAAAAGCATTAGAAGTACTCGCTGAACTTAAGAAAATTAGTGACCTAGTGATTGTCTCCTTTCATGGAGGAGCAGAGGGTCGTACCCGCACGAATGTTACCCGTAAAACCGAAGAGTTTGTTGGTGAAAATAGAGGGAACGTTTATGAGTTTGCGCACCTGATGGTAGATAATGGCGCAGATATCGTGTTGGGACATGGTCCGCACGTGACACGCGCAATTGATTGCTATAAAGGGAAATTCATCACCTATTCCATGGGGAATTTTGCTACCTATGGTCGCTTCAGTTTATCAGGGGTAAGTGGGATTGCACCAATCTATAAATTATATATCAATAAGCACACAGGTGATTTCATTAAAGGCGAGGTGGTTTCCATTCAACAACTCGGGGAGGGTGGACCAACCGTAGATCCAAATAAACAGGTGCTGGCCGAAATAAAACGCTTGTGCGCCATGGATTTTCCGGAAGTGTTATGGCAAATAAATGAGGATGGTTCGTTCCATTTAAAGTAAGTTTAATTTACTTTTTGGGTTGTGTGTGCTCTGCGCATAAAGTAAACGGGAAATTCGTAGTGATGAACCTTATATGTTTCGAACCCATATCGTTCATAAATTATTTTATTTCTAGCAATACTTGTTTCTGCAATTAATTCGATTTCAAGTGTTTGAGCCCTTTGAAACATGGCGTGCATTAGTTCTCTTGCCGTATGTTGATGGCGTCCTTTGTTGGAGACACCATAAAACCAAACATAGTAATCGCTTGGCTTCCCACCTCTAGTATGTTGTATTTCAGATTCAATCTGCTTAATTCGTAAAATCCGTGATAGATTAAAGGCCAAAATTACCATGGATAGTTGTTTGAGTTTTTCACCAGAACTTAATTTGATTTTATCCATTGGAAACATAACAACGACTCCTTCGCGATCCGTAGATAAATAAACGCCATTCCTTTTGAAAGCAATGTCAAATACATAACTGGCAAGGAGTTGCATTCGCAATGCTAACATTCGGTCACCAAGTAAAAATCGTACATGTGGATTTGCCATATAAGATTCTTTAAAAATCTCTATAACCCTAAGCTTATCCTCACGCTTGGCTAAATTCATATTCTTGCTTTAAACAAAGATTGAATGTTACATCAAATCATTGAAATCGAATTTTGCATACTCCTTGCGCTACGTTGTAAATTTTACAAGTGGCATTGATTTATCTTTTTCGGCTATTTTTGTTCCCTATGAATAAAAAACAAGTTTTATTGCTTGGGGCTACTGGATTAGTAGGTTCAAATGTCTTGAGTGAATTGCTTAAAAGTGATTTGGTAGGGAACGTAACGGTATTGGTTAGAAAACCTTTAGCGATCTCCAACAGTAAGTTAATTCAAGTAGTAACCGATTTTTCTGATTGGACCGCATTGGATGCCTTAACTTCGGTTGATGTGCTCTGTTGCTGCATTGGGACCACCCGTAAAAAAACGCCGGATTTGGTTCAATATAAAGCCATCGACTATGGCATCACCATGGAAGTTGCGCGCCGTGCGAAACAACTGGGATGTCAGCAGATTCATTTGGTATCTTCTGTTGGAGCAAACGTCAATTCTTCCAATTTTTATCTTAAAATTAAAGGAGAAACGGAAGAAGGAATACAATCCTTAGGGTTCGAAAACTGCCTGATTTATCGTCCGTCCATGCTGATTGGTGCTCGGAATGAATCCAGACCAGCGGAGAAAATTGGACAACTCCTAACGCCTGTATTTGATTTCTTTACCTTCGGTGGCAACTATCACAGCATACGTGCAACCCACCTGGCACAGTGTATGGTTCGCCAGCTTGAAATATCCAAACCAGGTAATCAGTTTCTTTATTACCGTGATTTTGTGGCTTAATTTCGACTTCGTTTCATTCGGTTTTTTACGAGCTTAATCCCTTCAAGGCACAATAACAATCCCAAGGCTCCAAGCAAGGCGGGTACCAGATGCTGAAATCCCGGAAATTCAAAATTGAAAATCCGCTGTAAAAACGGGATGGTTAAGGTGAGGAAAAGTACGATAATCGCGGCAGGTATGATAATAAGCATGGCGATATTTTTCTCCTTCAATACGGCAATAAAGCTGCGAGTATTTGATAGCGTCGATAAGATTAAAAATACGTTCCCAATAATTAAGGTAGAAAAGGCAATCGCGCGGACCTCGCCTGGTGTATGTCCCTCGTCAATCGAGCTAAAATAAACAAGGAATACCACTGCAAGAAGTAGAATACCTACGAGCAAGCTAAAAAGTATTTTATTAAAACCAAAGAATCGGGTATTAAGGTCACGAGGGGGACGATGCATGATCCCTTTTTCTTCACGCTCCGATTCGAACGCAATAGAACAAACAGGATCAATAATTAATTCCATGAATACAATGTGCAGTGGCATGAGTAATATGGGAAGCGCCGAAATAAAGGAAGGTAGTAGCACCAAGCCAATAATAGGAATATGAATGGCAATGATGTAAAACATCGCTTTTTGAAGGTTGTCCAGGATTCGTCTTCCCGAGCGAATGGCGGATACAATGGATGCAAAGTTGTCATCTAATAAGACCAGCGCTGAAGATTCTCGTGCTACGTCAGTTCCTTTCTTTCCCATAGCAATGCCAATGTCTGCAGCTTTTAATGCCGGCGCATCGTTGACGCCATCGCCAGTCATGGCGACAATCTCTCCATTCGCTTTGAGTGCTTGAATCAGTTGAAGCTTTTGTTCTGGGATGATTCTAGCGAATACTTGAATTTCTTTAATTTTTTCTCGCAAGGCTTCAATCGAAAGCGTTTTTAATTCTGTTCCCGTAATTACTTGGTCGTTATGTGATAATCCAATCTGTGTGGCGATAGATTTCGCCGTTTCAGGGTAATCCCCCGTAATCATAATTACTTGAATTCCTGCGGCGATACAGTCGGCAATCGCGCCCGGTACTTCCGGTCGGATAGGGTCTTCAAAGGCAACTAAGCCCTTAAATTCAAAGGCGAAATCCGCTTGATTTTCAGGCTGGATGCTTGTGGTGCAGGAGGCTGCACCCAATACGCGGTATCCCCGTGAGGCGAGTAACTGCACATGAGTTAACTGCGCTGCACGTTCCGTTGGAGATAACTTACACAGTTCAAATATTGCTTCAGGAGCACCTTTGCAAAAAGCCGTACTTACATCCGTTTGCTTATTTTTTAGAAGGCGCGTCATGGCGAAACAGGCCTTGCTCAAGGGGTAGCTGGCAACCAATTCAAATTCATGGCTTTCTTCAGTGAGATCCTTAGTTAAGGAATGTATCGCTCGCTCCATGGGATCAATAGGTTCTGGTTCCGAAGCGTTTGCCAAGGTTTCTAGCAACGATTGCAATTGCGCGCTGTTTTCCGTGAATTGCGCTTTGTCAATGACCTTGTCCTGAACAAATAATGCCGCAATTTCCATTTTGTTTTGGGTGATAGTTCCTGTCTTATCGCTGCATAAAACGGTAGCAGACCCCAAGGTTTCAATCGCGCTAGGTGTTCTTGTAAGAATGTTGTTTTTTGTAAGACGCCATGCGCCAAGGGCCATGAAAATGGTAAATACTACGGGGAATTCCTCAGGCAAAAGAGCCATCGCCGCAGCTAAACCATTTAATAAGGCTTCTAGAAAATTCCCGCGGGTAATATAAAAGGCCGCAATTACCCCAAGGCTGATAAATCCACCAAGAATAAATAAGTTGCGAATTAATAGTTTTACCTCGACTTGAAGCCTGGTTTTGTTTTTTTCTATCGACTCAAGCGATTTACCGATTTTTCCAAATTGGGTGTTTATTCCTGTGGCATGCACCTGGGCAAGACCAGATCCTTGAACAACCAAGGTTCCACTGAATAACTCGCGCTGTTCTGAATCAAGCGATTTGATAACTGGCACTGATTCTCCGGTAAGTAGGGACTCATCAATTATGAGGTGATTGCTCTCCAGTAACATGGCGTCAGCAGGTACTCTGTCTCCTTCATGCAATACGATGAGGTCCTCGGGTACAATTTCTCTTCCAAAAATCCGCGTAGGTTCTCCGTTACGGATCACAAGAGCCATGGGCGAGGATAATTTTCGAAGCGCTTCCAGTGATTTTTCAGTTTTGCGCTGTTGAATTAAGGTGATGATTATGATTACAAAGACCCAACATAATAAAATGATTCCTTCGCTATACTCCCCAAGAAGCACATACAGGGTGCCGCATCCGAGCAGTAAAATAAATAAAGGTTCCTTAATGATTTCAAGGGTAATAGCCCACAGGTTTTTAGCCTTGGTCGCAGGAAGTTCATTATATCCGATTTCGAGCAGTTTTTTTTGTGCTGCTGCGGTAGTTAGGCCTTGATGCTGATGGTTCATTAACCGTAAAATTAAGAGCGCAAGGTACATAAACGGCAGGGGATTTTAACTGACCTAAATCATAAATACCTAACTTTCCCACAATAATTTGAATTATGAAGCACCTGGTTATATATGTTTTCTTAAGTGTATTGCTTGTTCAATGCGCTTCAAACTCGGATCAGCAAATAGGTATCCATGCCATATGGCGCTTATCGGCACGTGAATCGCTTTCAAAAAGCCCCAGTTCTGGAGATCCCTTATTGGATGAATCGAAGCAGCATGAAGCAGGACAAGAAGGACTGTTGTTGTGTGTTTTTCCGGATCAAACATTTACCCAACTCAACGAGAAAGGGTTTTACGAACAGGGTACCTGGGCTTGGGATAAGGAGGGAGAATCAATCCAGTTTACTCGTAAAGGAAAAATGCAGCGCTGGGAAGTTCGCATCACAGAGGAAAAAGATGAGCAGGCTTCTATGGTAACAGAAAATAAGCACCAACGGTTGACGTGGCAGCGGCAGGCAACCATGCTCAAAGCATTTAAAGAAGATGAATTTTATTCAAGCAATAATGAATGGCGAATTAAGCCAAATAAACCGGAGTCAAGGGATCAATTAATTAAACGCTTGGGGAATTATTTTAAGCACACCACCTATTTATTAAAAGGGGCAGACCAACGGGATGTAGATGTAGTATCATTCAGTTATGCAGATGGGGTTGTGAAGATATACAACAGTGGGATTGGGGTTAAAGATTGGGAATATATTTCAGCAGAGTGGAAAAATTCGTTTTACTCGGAAGCCCAAGCAAAAGAAGCGTGTGAATTGTTTCAAAATTACCTAAAAAACTATCCCTATAACGGAACGGGATCAAACGATTGGGTGAAGGATGATTATTTCCTTATGCTCCATATCTATAATGATCTGATGGAAGGTAAGTTTAAGGTGACTGACGTAGAATCTAAGGTTAACTAATCGATTGACTTCGCACTGTCGGATACCATGGAGTGGATCTCTGCAATTTCATCCGTAGTTAAATAGCGCCATTGTCCGATAGGTACGTCCAGGTGAATGTTCATAATTCGGACCCGTTTCAATTTAATTACCCGATAATCAAGATATTCACACATGCGACGAATTTGGCGGTTTAATCCTTGGGTTAGAATAATCTTAAAGGTGTATCGGTCTACAAGTTCAACCTTACATTTTCTTGTCACGGTATCTAGAATTGGAATTCCGTTGCTCATCTGTTGAATGAACTCCGAATTAATCGGTCGATTTACGGTAACCACGTATTCTTTTTCGTGGTGATTTCGCGCGCGAAGAATTTTATTGACGATATCTCCGTCGTTGGTCAGAAAAATCAGCCCTTCGCTTGGTTTATCGAGTCGACCAATGGGGAAAATACGTTTCGGGTGATTGATAAAATCAATGATGTTGTCTCGTTCACGGGATTGATCGGTAGTACAGACGATCCCAATGGGTTTATTGAACGCGATGTATATAAAATCATCGCTTGGTGCTTGGGTGGGTTTGTTGTCAACGGTCACCACATCCCCGGGACTTACTTTGGTTCCCATTTCGGGTACCTTTCCGTTGATTTTTACTCGACCTTCCTCGATTAACTTATCGGCCGCACGACGGGAGCAAAACCCGATTTCACTGAGGTATTTGTTAATTCGGATAGGGGAGGAGGAATCCATAGATGCTAAATTTCATTTCAAAATTACGCTTTCTTTTTTTAGCAGGGTAGCTCAAGGAATCATTAAACGAACAAACCAGGTATGCCTTTACATTATTTGGTTCTCGTACCACTCAGCAAACAAACTATTGGTTAGGGTAGGTTCGAAATAGCGTGAGTGCAAGCCCGTCGTCTCCATTTTTCATAACATGTGGATGTAGGGAAATCACTTTAAACGTTTCTTTCAATTGTTTTTTTTGATAGATAGCAATGAAACAACTTCCCTCTTTTTCATAGCTATGTAACCTAAGCCCTGCATGTTCAAAATCAATGGTGGTTGGGGGAGGTTCTTCACAAACGTGTGTCTTATGGATATTGAATGTGCTTGCATTGGGGTTAAAATACCATGTTGTAATGAAACAACAATGCACGCTTAAATAATAGTACTGGTCGTTGTAAAGCGTAATGGTGTCTGATGAATCATAGGTACTGTCTGTGTCATAGCATGCGTTCCAACTCAATTCCATTTCTGTTTTTTCTGCGAATTTAAAGAGCTGTTTAATGGCGGTTTCAGTTATTGGTAATGAGGTTGGGGATGGGTTTGGGGATTGTCCTGAATACGGGTTAATCCAAATGATTAACGATAGTAGGTAAAGAATTTTCTTGAGTTTCATAACCACAAAGAAAAGGCTGATTTCATGCGTCAAAATTGAATTTCTTGATTAAAGTCAACTGTTTAATGGTCTTTAACAGAATTTTCGGCAGTTGGCTTGGTGAATTGTATGCGTTCACCAGCCCATAGGGTAAGGTTACCCGAACTGTCCATATACGAAAACTCAATTTCATACTGTTCATCTTCATTATGATAGGTAAACGCACCCGAACACATGCCATGACCAACATTGATTACCTCCAGATTGGGTTCGACGTAGTAGGTGGTTTCTACATTGGTTTTTAGATTTTTTATGGTGGTTTTAATAATGATTTCTGAGCTGTCTCTGGCTGGATTACTAAACACTACGTACTTTGCTGGACCGCAGCCATAGTAATGAATGGTTTTCTTAAGTTCCTTCGCTGATGTCAATAGCTCAGGTTTGTTTGTATCTACTACCGTGCTCACAGTGTAAGAAATAGGTTCGTAGGATTCGGTCTTGCTGTTGTATCGATCTAAGTGCTCATATTCCGGTAGCTTGTCAATACATAGGGTGTACTCTAGTCCTGCTTCTAGCGGTGTTTCTGGTTTCAAAATGGCTTGCGTTAAATAAAATTGTCCTATACAGATTTCGCTTACCTGTAACTTGATTTTATGATGCCCACTTTTTAAATAAACGGGGTGTTTTTTGTTCAGTGCTAAGATAACATGTTGACTTTCCGCGTATCCTGTCAGGACAAAAATTGAGTTTTGGTTAATTGTTTTATTCTTCGGGAACACCCAAAGTCCGTTACCTGCACAGTCTGCAAATACGGAAATGGTACAAAAAAGTCCAAGGATTAAAGTGAGTAGTGTTTTCATAGGGAATGAATATGGTTTGGGTTGTTGAAAAACTGTTTTTTGTTTACTGATTTTTTTGAGGTGAAGTTAACGGGTTGCCTTATTCCGTTTTTCCCTTGAATGTGGCATAGATTGCCATAGCATGTCCATGCCCTAACTTAAATTCTTCCTTAAGCCAATTGGTTATTTCCGTTGCTTTAGTCTTCGGATTTAGATTACCATTAATTATGAATTCTTTTCCCGCAGCCATTTTTTTAAAGTCGTCCGGCGTTTTTCCGGTCTTGGCTTTAATGTTGTCAATATATGCTTTAAAAGACATAATGTTTTGTTTGAATTAGATTCTATTGATTAATGCTATTGTCAAGTCTCACAGGAATAATCTCAATGTTCATGTAAGGGTAATAGGGTAAAGTTGATAGCTTTGAATGCACTTCTTCTATATCATGGGCAACAACGACCATAAAAATTCCAGACATGTCAAGCTTAATATAGGTTTCAACAATGGTCCCTTCTTCCTCCAGCTCCTTAACCACTTCCTGCTCTTTTGGGAGTAATTTCATTCTTGTTTCGTTATCCAATCCATCCAATTGGATATTCAGCATAAATTTTTTCATTCGTTTTTCCTGTAAGTTATATTATTCGGTTAAGGTAAGATATTAAAACAACCTAAGGCGATTTTAATGTTCATTTGAAATCCGAAGGTTTAATTTAGTAATGGACCCGCTTTTTGCCAAACACCTGATATGCCTTCGTGTTTTCATTGTTTTAATTCAAAGTGACCACCGTTTGGATGTCGTCCGGCACAGTCACAGGTTAATATTTGATTACTTTTTACCCAAACTAAATTTGTTTTATTCTTGATGGGTTAATGCCCATTGTCGCATCATCACAAACGCGCGCATGATGGAGATGTTGATTTGAATCGCTTTTTTACTTCTTAAAACTGAAGATAACATCGCGACACCCTGTTCAGTAAATGCATAAACTTTAGCCCCACCGAAATATTTTAAGGAAGGTATCACATTTTGTGATACCATATTTTGCATTGCTGTTTTTGATTTGTTCTACTTCCATCGGGGATTTATTTTACGATACCCCTAACGCAATGGAATTGAACATATTGGATGATATACTGCCTAACTCGGCCGCTCCCAATTCACTTAATCAAATATACCGCCTGTGTAATTGATTTTAATTCAGGTTCATTTTGATTTTCGGCTCGTATGTAGCTGACGGTTACATGGTAAACACCCGCAGGTTGTAATCCGCCGTACCATGTCCATGGCCCTTGATCTGTTGAATACAAGACGCTTCCCCACCGATCGAGTACTTTCATGTTTTTGATAATACAAGGAGCAGTAAGCAGTACATCCAAGGTGAAATCTTTATTGTAGTGATCGCAACTTACGCTGATGTTATTTGGGATGATTATACAGGCATTCGTATTATCACTTAACTTTTGTCCATATACACTACTTCCCATGTGGACAATTACCCCAACCAATAAAATTCGGCCATACTTGATCATGCAACGCTTATTTCATATTCAAATACTCGAATGACATCCCCTGGTATCAGTTTCGCGCGCTTTCGAGTTTCGATTTCTCCGTTGCGCGTTACTTCGCCTTCGTCCACCAAGTACTTGGCATGACCGCCCGTTTCTGCAATTCCCGTTGCTTTTAATAAGGCTATGAGTTCAATGTATTCGCCTGTTATCTTAAAGGTTTCCATGCGCTGTTGTAATTAAATGTAATAAGCGATCGGCGGCTTCATAGGGTGAACATCTTCCGTCGAGCACTTGGGTTTGTAAGTCCTTATATCCCGCATTAATCTGTTCATTATTCGCCATAAATTGACTGAGTTGCTGCTGAAAACTCTCTTCAAAAAATCGCAAATCCTGTTCCTTACGTTTATGGTTCAAATATCCGGATTGGGTGACCTGATCAAAATATGCCTTCCACCAAGTCATCGGGTGATTCAATGCAGTTTTTTCTATGCTTGAAATGCATGCTACCTTGGGTATCCAACCGCTTTCTTTGGCCGTAAACAAATGCAGTGCATTCTGATAGGTGCGCTTTGCATGATTCGCTGCTTCTTCATTCCCCTGATCTGCTTTGGTAATTAATATGCCATCTGCCATTTCCATAATCCCTCGCTTGATCCCTTGTAATTCGTCTCCCGCTCCAGATAGCATCAACAACAAGAAAAAATCGACCATAGAATGTACCACGGTTTCACTTTGTCCAACACCAACGGTTTCAATAAAGATAATGTCATAGCCCGCAGCTTCACATAAAATGATGGTTTCACGTGTATGTTGCGCCACGCCACCCAGTGTTTTTCCAGTAGCCGTTGGACGAATAAATACATCGTCACGCATCGATAATGATTCCATGCGGGTTTTGTCGCCAAGTATACTTCCGCCGCTAATACTGGAACTGGGGTCAATGGCCATTACGGCAAGTCGATGTCCTTGGTTCAATAGTTCATGTCCAATCGCCTCAATAAACGTGCTTTTTCCAACCCCCGGGACACCCGTGATCCCAATGCGCCATGCGTTTCCGCTGTGTGGAAGGCATAATGTAATTAAGGCGTTGGCTTCCCTTCGATGCGTTGGATTGGTACTTTCAATTAAAGTAATCGCCGATGCTAAGGCCCCGCGATCTCCTTTCCGTAATTTAGGGAATAGGATTTCTGCGGTTAATCCTTCTTTGTGCGCCTTTCGGTTGGCTGCCCATTGATTAAATTTATCAGTATCTAAGCTCACAATAGCTCTTTTAATGCCCGTAATGCGTGTTGTATGTTCTCGTGAATCTCAATGATTCGTGCTTCCATCATATAACATGGGGCGCAAATGATTCGGTTTGCGGGGTCAATTAGTACTTCACGAATGGTCCGTTCTTGTGCTATGGATCCAGTTGCTCTTAATCCTTCGTTAAAACCATTGATGTCATAAGGTGATGGTTCTGAAGCACTTCCTAAACTCAGCGTAGGGTGTATGCTTGAACCTTCGAATGCCTTTGCTACAACTACTGGACTTACGCAGAGCGCAACGATTGGTTTTCCAACATTTACTAGGTTAACCAACAGTAATTTTACTTCTGGTAATATGGTGCTTGCAGGTCCGTCAAAGGCCCAGCTGGTAAAGTTTTTAGCGCTTCCAAATCCGCCAGGAATTACCAAGGCATCAATGTCTGCCGGACTAATGGCATCAATTGGGGTGATTTGTCCGCGTGCGATGCGTGCGGCTTCAATCAGCATGTTTCTCGATTCATCCATCACCTCACCCGTCAGGTGATTAATTACGTGATGTTGAGGTTTATCAACAGAAATACATACCGCATTCCATCCCATTTCATCGATGGCTAATAAGGTGAGCACGGCTTCTTGAATTTCTGCCCCGTCATACACTCCGTTACCAGAAAGTAAAACACCTATATTCATGATTATTTATTTGAAACTAAGTTAAGGTAAATTTCTTCGTATTGTGGAACAACGCGTTCAATGCTAAAGGCTTTTGCTTGCTCAAGTGCTTGTTTTCTAAATTGATGTTTTTGTGCCGGGTCTAATAATTTAAGGGTGTTATTTGCCATGTCTTCAATGTCACCCACCGGGGATAGAAAGCCAGAATATCCTTGAATATTTACTTCAGGGATTCCTCCCGTATCACTGGAAATTACAGGAACGCCAACTGCCATGGCCTCAAGGGCAGCTAGGCCAAAACTCTCACTTTCCGAGGGTAAAATAAAGACATCTGCCAATTCTAACACTTGACGTGTTTCGCGCAATTTACCCAAATATATGATCCGATCGCAGAGCCCTAGCGATCGACAGAGTTGTTCACTCGCATAGCGATCTGGGCCATCGCCAACCATCAATAATTTAGATGGATGCACTTGGTTTACTTTTTCGAAAATTCGAATTACATCCTCCACACGTTTTACTTTGCGGAAGTTCGAAATGTGACATAAGATGGGTTCATTTGGAAGGGCATATGCACTTCGGCGTTCGGGTTGTGCTTCGGGTAATACCTCATCCGCAGTGATGAAGTTTGGCACCACCTGAATTTCTTTGGTGATGTTGAAGTGCGTTAAGGTATCGGCTTTTAGGCTCTCTGAGACAGCAGTAACTGCGTTGGAAGCATTGATGCAAAACTGTACCACGGGTACAAAAGAAGGATCTTTTCCAATTAAGGTGATATCCGTACCGTGAAGTGTCGTGACAAAGGGAATGTAAATACCTTCCGCCTCTAAGATTTTTTGCGCCATGAATGCAGCCGAAGCATGCGGTATCGCATAGTGCACGTGGAGAATGTCCAAGCCTTCGTGTTTAACAACATCGTAGATTTTTGATGCCAAGGTGGTTTCGTAGGGTTGGAATTCAAACAAGGGATAATCGGAGACCGCTACTTCATGGTAAAAAATATTTTCCTGAAAGCGCCCAAGACGAACAGGTTGCGAATAGGTAATGAAATGAATTTGGTGACCTTTCAAGGCTAAGGCTTTACCTAATTCCGTGGCTACAACGCCACTTCCACCAAAGGTTGGATAAAGAACGATTCCTATTTTCATTCTTTACTGCCTCCTAGGGGAAAGAAAAACGTGATGCGATAAATAATAGGTAAGGTACGAACAATTACCCCCATTTCATTTTTGATGCGCACGGAATAACTTGACCGGAACGGGCTGTTTTCCGCATTAATTATATCGTAAAAAATTCCACCGTTTACTCGGATCTTATGATTGAAATCTCGAGAAAAACCACCACCAAGAAAGAGGGTAGAGGCCCATTGTTTCGATGAGTAGTTAAAGAAAATAAAGTTGTACGGACTTTTTAACAGTTCATATTCTCCGCCAACAAATAAGGTATTCTTGATTCGATAATGCGCGTAAACTCCTCCGCCATATATAGAAAACCCCATTTTTTGACCCAAGTTATTGGACCACGTTCGTTGTAAACGGAAGGAAGGACCGACGGCCCAATTTTCATTTAATATAGCCGCATATTTTAAATCTCCACCTACCGAACCTCCAATATTTGAAGCGCCAGCAAAAAGTTCAACTCCGAGTTCTGAACCATTGTAAGCTACTTGGGAGTAACTTAGAAGCGGGAGAGAAATAAGCAGTAAGATGATCCGTTTCATTCGTACAAGTTTTTCACAAAGATACGGAACATGGTTGAAAAGCTATAGTTCAAGGTCTGCACTTTTATAGTTAACTTTGCCACATGGAAATCATTGATGGTAAAGCAATTGCTCAAGAGGTAAAATTAGAACTTCGCGAAGCGGTCCTTCAACGGAAGGCGGACGGTAAAAAAATCCCCCATTTAGCCGCGGTATTGGTTGGAACGGACGGTGCCTCAATGACCTATGTTAAAAACAAAGTAAAAGCGTGTGAAGAAATCGGATTCGAAAGTACTCTAATCCGTTATGATGACTCGGTTCCCGAAGAGATTTTATTGGCAAAAGTTCAATCTTTGAATGAAGACAAGAGTATCGATGGCTTTATTGTTCAACTTCCGTTGCCGGCCCATATTGATGAATTGAAAGTTACGCAAGCAATTGATCCTATGAAAGATGTAGATGGGTTTCATCCAAGAAATCTAGGAAACATGGTGGTGAACTTACCTGGCTTTTTACCAGCAACACCCGCAGGGATTTTAGAGCTTATCAAACGAAAACATATTGTTACAGAAGGTAAAAACTGTGTAATCATCGGTCGAAGTAACATTGTAGGGATGCCCCTTTCTATTATGTTGGGTAGAAATACCAATCCCGGAAATTGTACCGTAACCTTAGCACATTCAAAAACCGAAAACCTTGCGGATGTTTGTCGCAATGCCGATATTCTAATTGCCGCCGTGGGTCAGCCCGGATTTGTAACGGCAGACATGGTCAAAGAAGGTGCGGTCGTTATTGATGTAGGTACAACCCGTTTAATCGATCCAAATACATCGAAAGGATGGCGCTTGGCAGGAGATGTTGATTTTGCCAATGTGGCTGAAAAATGCCGTATGATTTCGCCAGTACCTGGAGGGGTAGGGCCTATGACCATTGCTTCCCTGATGATGAACACCTTAAAGGCTATGGAGCTAAAAGGAAAGTAATGTGTCTTAAACGCATTGTTTTTCTGCTCGTATTCGGGATAAATTCCGTTGGTTTTTCACAAGCTATTTTTTTAGGTCTTCGCCTTTCAGCCAGTATCGGAAGTCACCAACATTACTATGGGGTGGGCGTACATGCCGGACTTGAATACCGATCCTTTATGTTAACCATCGGCAGTGCTGTGTCTTATCGGTTAAAGGACCTAGGTCAACGAAACCGATTCTTAGAATCAAAATCCTATCTTGGAGCTTCTTTGGTTTCGGGAAAAAACACCTCGGTTCGTGATATGGAGTTGGGTGCCTTGAATAATTATTTCTTGCGTGAAAATTCGTTCGGATATGCCTACATCATCTATTCGGATAATGCAGGTACGAGTCAGCTTTCGGGCGCATTTAAAGGCGAAATCAAGGGCCATTCCCTGATGTTGGAAAATGATTTTTTTGCAGGACAAGGAAAGGATCGCTTTCGAACGGCCATGCTATTGTATCGGTATCGTGAAGTGCTGTGGTCCGGACACCTGGGAGTGCGGCTTTGGACCGGTGAGGCCAGCGGCCTACAAGTGAAAGAGATTGAGCACCAAGGACAAAGGCAGCGATACAAAGATTTGTCTTCCAATCCCTTTGGAAAGACTTCCCATGTGATTTTATACGGCGGAGTTCAATATGCCTTGTGGTCGCAAACCCTGGGCATGGAAGTGGGAATAGATGCGGAGCAGGTTAGGCATGCCTTACAGAATCAAGTAGCCCATTCTTCCCTTTGGCATAAAAGACAGGCATCGAAGGCGGTAGCTTATCCCATGCTGGATAAATTGGGTTATCCAACCTTCGATATGACACAGTTGCGTTTACCTTCTGCATATTTTCAGCTTTCGATCTCGGGGTATTAGGCAATTGTCCGTAATTTTGTAAAAAAAAGAAATCATGAATGTTCCTGTTTCCGTATATGCTGAAATGACTCCGAATCCTACAACGATGAAATTTGTGGCGAACAAGTATTTATTAGCAACAGGTGATTCTGTTGAGTTCGTTAAGAGACAAGACGCCGTGGGATATTCCCCCTTGGCTGAAGCCTTGTTTAATTTCCCATTTGTGAAAGCGGTTTTCATTGCGGCGAATTTTGTAACGGTAACCAAAACAGATAATGTTCCTTGGGATTTCATTACCATGGAATTACGCGAATTTATTCGTGATTTTATTGCAGAAGGGAAGGAGGTGTTAATTCAAATGCCAGTGG
>JACCDP010784249.1_pt1 | contig 15680 bp, 11 predicted proteins | sample 7445841 | NCBI WGS metagenome assembly JACCDP01 (sample SAMN15323441, study PRJNA562643) | freshwater metagenome | isolation source: river surface water | place: USA:Blue River Watershed | collected 2017-08-17 | reverse complement strand
TTAAAACGGGAGCCATTAGGAAAATAATGATATTTGCATTACTTGGAAGAACTGGTTCTTTTAAAAGAAGTTTTAATCCATCAGCTAAAGGTTGAAGAATTCCAAAAAAACCTACTACATTAGGTCCCTTTCTTCTCTGCATTGAAGCCATTACTTTTCTTTCTGCTAATGTTAAAAAAGCAACTCCAAGGAGTAAAGGTACTACAATACCAAGTATTTTCGCAATAATACTAAGTACATAAAAATTCATAAAAAAACTTTCTTTTTAAGGCTTGCAGATCGTGGGCAGAGCGACCCCCTTTGGGGCTGGCTTCGCCGCTGCCCGCGGCATAGCCGCCAAGACCTACCCACCCATAGGTTAGGGCCTCTGGTGAGTCCCGGGCAGAGCCGAGTCCCTTTGGGACCCGCATAGCCGCCAGGACCTGCAAAGCCCCAGGCTTTGGTGGAGTCGAAGGCGGTCCCGGGCTTCGCCGGGCAGCTTAGCGCCTATCCGGCCGAGTGGCCCCGCGAAGCAGCCCTAAAGGGGCCGCTCCTACGCTGCTAGTTGCTTTATCCCTTACGGGAATCGAACCCGTGTTCTCGCCATGAAAAGGCGATGTCCTGACCTCTAGACGAAAGGGACTTACTTCATCAGCGGAGCTAGGGCCTCTGGCCTGGTGGGGGCTTTGCTGGTCCTCCGGACCTCGCGAAGTAGGCTCCAAAGTACTCATTTAAATTAAAGGAGAATAGTTCCAACGGTAGAACAGTGGTCTCCAAAACCAAAGGTTAAGGGTTCAAATCCCTTTTCTCCTGATGAATTGACTTCATACTTACCATACTGCTAGAGGGGTCTTGGCGGCTCTGCTGGGCGGGTCCTTTGGACCTGCTTCGCCGTCGCCCCGACCGCGAAGCAGCGGGACAGCACTTTCAGTGCCGCGAAGCTGCAGGAGGCCCTTTTGGGGTCTGTACTAAAAAAAAATTGGGCCTAAGTAGATTTGAACTACTGACCATACACTTATCAGGCGTATACTCTTACCAACTGAGCTATAGGCCCCATGAAGCAAACCTTATTCTAGGTGTCGGTTCTGCCCACAAACGAACGGGGCAACACTTTCAGTGTCGCGAAGCTGCTGGGTCGCTGCTGCTTTTGTTCAGCGACCCCTTTGGGGCTTGTTTCACCTAATATTTTTTTTCAAGAAGTTCCCATGGACTTGAGAAATCAAAATATCTAAATTCTTGGGTCATTTCGATAGGTTCAGAGATTACTCTCTTTTCAGAATCATCATATCTAACTTCTACAAAACCACTTAAAGGGAAATCTTTTCGTAGTGGATGACCTTCAAACCCATAATCAGTGAGAATTCTTCGAAGATCTGGGTGATTAGAAAAAAAAATTCCAAACATATCCCAAGTTTCTCTTTCCCACCAATTTGCTGAATTATAAATTTGTACAAGAGAATCGACTGGAGTAATTTCATCCACAAATGTTTTAATGCGAATTCGTGAATTATGTTGAATACTTAAAAGATTGTAAACTACTTCAAATCTTTTTGATTTTGATGGATAATCTACAGCAGTAATATCTATAAGAACTTTATATTGTGTTTGTGTATGATCTCTTAAAAATGAAAAAAAAGGAATTATATATTCTGGATATATTGAAAGAATAATTTCATTTTTTTGAAGAGTATTTAGAAGTCCTGTTGAGGATTGAATCCATTTTGGAACTGTAAGAATTATTGATTTAGCAAAATTTTCATTCATAATATTAATTCCTCATTTTGAACAGGCTTGCAAGTCTGGCTCGGGTCCTAAGGACCCGCGACGGCTTTGCCAGGTCCTGGGCAAAGCCCGTGGCATAGCCACCAGGACCCGCCCCGACCAGGCAAGAGGCCCAAGCGGCCTCCCTTGCGGCTGTAAACCCTGATCTTAATTATCTATAGTACCAGGTAAATGTATTTTTTGTACGTTTTATTTTTTTTTGTAATTGAAGTAATCCGTAAAGAAGTGCTTCTGCTGTTGGAGGACACCCTGGAACATAAATATCTACAGGAACAATTCTGTCACATCCTCTAACCACAGAATATGAATAATGATAATACCCACCACCGTTAGCACAACTTCCCATAGAAATTACCCATCTAGGTTCAGGCATTTGATCATAAACTTTACGAAGTGCAGGCGCCATTTTATTTGTTAAAGTTCCTGCAACAATCATAACATCAGATTGTCTAGGACTTGGTCTAAAGATAATACCAAAACGATCTAAATCGTATCGAGAGGCACCTGTATGCATCATTTCTACTGCACAACAAGCTAAACCGAAAGTCATAGGCCACATTGAACCCTTACGAGCCCAATTTACTAATTTATCTACTTTTGAGATTACATATTCAGCTTTGGAATTCATAAAATTTTCTTTTTTTTTACAAAAGGCTTGAGTGGGTAGACCTGGTGGACCGGGCCCACCAAAGGACTCGCCTTTTACGCAACGTAACGAATAACAATACCAACAATAACAGCATACGGTTCACCATGAACGGGTCGAGGCGGGTCCTGGTGGCTATGCCACGGGCTTTGCTCAGAACCTCGCGAAGCCGTCGCCCGAGACCGGCAGAGCTGTTAAACAAGAAAAGCAATGATCATATGTCTATTTTAAAAAATATATTTTTTTCCGAAAAAGTTAATAGATTATTTGACACTTATCCATATATTATTCTATTTCATCATAATAATATGAAATCAAAGGAATGGTTATCTATAAAAAAAAAACTTCATCAAATAAATCCATCTATTCTGATGAAAGTAATACCAAACCGATTTTTATCTCAAACAATTTCTCATTATCAAATTGAATGTCCCTTAGGTGGGGCTTCGCCCCGCCAGAGGCCCAAGCCTGCTCCTAATGAGCAACTAAGGATCCAGCAAGAATTAACCAATCAAAAATATAATTTAGGATCTTGTTGTTTGTTTTTTTGTTTAACTTTGAATGACCTTAAAAATATAATTGAACCTGCTCAAAAATTAAGTCAGGGGGTTTTATTGAAAAATTCACTTTTAAATTTTAATTCGTTCGATGAAAGTTCATCCTCTAACCCAAATTTAAAATCAAATGCTTTAAAATTTTTAAATATAGGAATGATACATTCAGATAAGCTTAAAAACATGGTATTTTTTAATCCTTATGATATTAATAAAATACTAGAATTTGTAAGCCTAACAACAAATTCTAACGCAGATACTGTAGGTTTAAACAACGCGGAAAAAGTTTTTTCCTTGCAATTATGTAATGAATTAACTTTTCAAAATATTAACTTCATAAATAATTTTTATGAATTTACAAATTTCTCTTTAAATATATTTACGTCTCAACAATATAATCTTTACAATATTCTTCAACATCAATACAATTTAAAAAAAAGTTTGAGTGAAGGATCGGTTGATGATGTTGTCCTAAAGTAATTAAGGTCTAAAGTCAAGTCCTTTGGTTTGGCGGGGCGGGGCTATGCAGGGTCCAGGCGGCTATGCCGCGGGCTCTGCCCAAGACCCGCGAATCCTTTGGATCAGCAAAGCAGCCGGACTTTATCTCGGCGAATAATGGGAATTGAACCCATCTTTTCAGAGTCACAGTCTGACACTCTAACCGACTAAGTTATATTCGCCAATTTGATAGCTAAGTAGCACGGCACGTTCTGGGCGACCGACGGCTTCGCCGCTGCCCCGACCGGCCGGAGGCCCAAATCCCCAATACGCCCGAAAGGGCTTGGCTCAGGATGTTGAGGTTAGATAACATAACGGTAATGTAATGGATTGCAAATCCATTAATGACGGTTCGATTCCGTCTCTAACCTAACGGACCTGTCAAGTTTGTTCATCTACCTCCTTCTTTATACTTGATAAAGAATTTGTATAAAATTTTAAGTACTGGCCGGGTTGCCAGCCTTGGAAAAGCTCAGATTGAGTCGCATGGGCAGGGTCTGGGGCTTTGCCCCGGCAAAGCCCTCAGTCGAGTTCTTTGGTCCTGCACCTGCAAAGTCGTTGCGTCGCTTCGCAGCCTTGGGCGGGCCTTTTCGCTAATCAGCCCGCCCCGATCCATTTAACTTACACGGAATTTTTTTACAGTTTTTGCGAATTCTCTTGTATTTTGTTCATAAACTTCTTGGCGTTTAACATCACCTCCTTTATGAAGAGTTAATACAATAGCCCCAATCATAGCTATTAATAGAATTATACTTGCTACTATAAAAAAATAAAAATAATAAGTATAGATTAATTGACCAAGCGCTTCTATATTAGTTAAAGTATTCATTTTTGAAGGCCATTCAGTATATGGTAAACTATGAAATACTTGAAAAGGAATCAGATTTCCTGGTTGAGCCCATTGAACGTCAACTGAGGGCTTCGCCCCAGGTAAAGACCAATATTCTCCACTTCCATTTTTTAAATTCTCTAAATCTTTCATGTAATCAAAAAAAGAAACATTAGGGTTTATTAAAATGGATAATCCTTTTATTTTATAAAACAAGATATCAAAAAAAGAGAAAACAGTGAAACTATCCGGTAACTCTAATTGAGAAAAAACTGGAATAAGATCATTATCAACTACAAGAAGAACTTCAAATAAGAAAATTAAACCAATTAATCCACCTATTGGAAGATATCGTAAAACATTTTCATGAATTTCAGCTAATTTAATATTTAGCATCATCACTACAAAAAGAAATAATACAGCAATAGCTCCTACATATACAACAAGAAATACCATTGCAAAAAAATCTAAATCAAGTAATATTAATAACCCAGCTGCATTACAAAAAACTAAAATAAGAAAAAGAACAGAGTGCACTGGATTTCTTGAACGTATTACCATAACCCCAGAAATTAAAGCAATACTAGAAAAAATATAAAAAAGAAAAGTTTCCGGTGTCATAACATTTTGCTTTTTTCGTCAGGGGCGGTCCTTTGGACCGCGAAGCTGTCAATTGGGCCCCTGAAGGGCGGGCTTTGCGGGGGCTTGGGCCTCCGGCCGGTCTGGGCTGCGGCTTTGCCGTCGACCCAGGACCCGTAACCAGACTCGTGCGGCGAAGCCGCCCTAAAGGGGCCTCCACCAAAGAATTGGCGAGTCTTGGTTGCGGCGAAGCCGTTCGCCCGCCCCGACCCGGCATAGCCCCGCCGCACAGGCCCCTTTGAGGCGCGATTTGCCACTGGCACTCGTACTCATTTTAAAAAGATAAAGAAACTGCTACTTGGTGAGCAGCTAAAAAAAGTGGTGAAGGGTAAAAGAAGAAAAATACTATGAAAAAAAATGTAAGAGCTATTACTAGAGCTTTTTCTTTTCCAATAGGTTGATAAGCTATAAATTTTGTAGGTTTTTCAAAATACATAATTTTAATTAGTCTAATATAATAAAAACAGCTAACAACACTTGTAAGAACTCCAAAAAAAGCTAACAAGTATAAAGAAGATGATAAAGCTGCAAAAAAAATATAGAATTTACTACAAAATCCAGCAAGTGGAGGAATACCAGCCATAGAAAATAAAGTACAAGTAAGAGTAAAAGCTAATACAGGATTAGTTTTTGCTAGCATTCCTAAATCTGAAATATACTTCAGATGATAGGTGGCCCTTTGGGCAGTTTCCCCAGTTCCCGGTCCAAAGGACTCAATGCTGCTTGTTTCTGTACTGCCGTTCACGCCTAGGTCCGAAACTTTTAATTCTTGAAGGGAAAGAATTATAGCAAATATATTTAAAGTCATAAGAACATAAACTACTAAATAGATAAATAATGCTTCTATTCCTTCTACAGTAGCGCAACAAAGACCAATTAAAATGTATCCAATATGACCTATAGAGCTATAAGCTAGAAGACGTTTAATTTTCTGTTGAGCAAGAGCTGCTAAAGAACCTACAATCATAGATGCTAAACTAGAAAATAGAAAGATTTTTTGCCATGGAATCATAAAATCGTAAAAACTTGACAAAAATAATCTTAAAAAAACACCAAAAATTGCAATTTTCGGAGCAAGAGAAAAAAAAGCAGTAATTACTGTTGGAGATCCTTCATAAACATCAGGAGCCCACATATGAAAAGGTGCAGCAGTTAATTTAAATAAAAATCCTACTGCAAGAAAAAGAATACCAAGAATTATACCACTTGAGCGACTAAAAAAAATTTCAGAAGTAAGGGCTGAGCTATCGGCGCCTGAAAGGCCAGCGCCTAAAAGGCCAATTTCTTGTGATCCAGTAAAGAGTTTTGCTAATTCTCCAAAATTTGTAATACCAGTAAAGCCATAAATTATTGAACATCCAAAAAGTAAAATTCCAGATGAAAAAGCTCCTAATATGAAATATTTTAAACCAGCTTCAGTAGAAAATTCTGAATTCCTTTTTGATGCAGCTAATACATAAAAACATAAACTTTGAAGTTCTACAGTTAAATACATTGAAATAAAATCATATGACGATATCATTAAAAGCATACTGCCAGTTGAAAATAAAATCAAAAGAATGTATTCAAATGCACTAAATGAGGACGGGATCGAATGAGATCCGTTATCATGAGTGCCCGTAGTGCGATTTTCTGAAAATTGAAAATGAAAAGAAATAAAAAGTGCACAAAAGCTACTTATTAATAGAAGAATTTTAAAAAAATAAGTAAAATCATCAATAATAAGAGTATTATAAAAAAGTAAGCTTTGGTGTATAGGATTGTTTAAAAGAAGTCCTAAAGTCAACGCGATTGTAAGAAGACTAAGAGCTCCTATATTTTGCAGAAATAAGCTAGGTGTGGCAAAGCCCGTCTGGCTCATTGGGTGAAAAAAAACACCATAAAGGAGTAAAAAAATTGTCGAAGTTAACAGAAATATTTCAGGAAATACAGCTAAAAAATCATTTTCAAATAAATTAAAGAAATTTATGTTCATTTTTGAAATTCTTTTCTTATGCAGGATAGGCCCTAAAAGGGCTCGGGTAAGCAACGGGTCGGGGCGGGCGTAGCGAACGGCTTCGCGAGGTCCAAAGGACCCGCCCCGGGCACACTTTGCCCGGCCCCGGGCTTCGCCGGACAGCTTAGCAATCTCTAAATGGGCCTTTGGCCCCAGGACCAGCAAAGCAGCCAGTACTTTCAGTGTCGCTTCGCGGTCCTGGGGCGACGGCTTTGCCGGTTGCATGCGTTAACTTTGGACCCAATTGCCATGTTGTATAATGTTAGCAACAGAACAGTGCATAGGTTCTAAGAAAATTTCAGGATAAATTCCCATCCAGAAAACACCTAAAACAAATGGAAGAAACATGAAGAATTCTCTTCGATTAACATCAGCAAAATTAGCTATGTAATGTGGTTTAAAATTTCCAAAAACAACACGATTATAAAGCCAAATAGAATAAGCCCCACCTAAAATCATTCCAGTTGATGCTAGAGTAGCAATAAAAGTATTTGTTTGAAAAGTTCCTACTAATATAAGAAACTCACCTACAAAACTACTGGTTCCAGGAAGACTTAAATTTCCTAAAGTAAAAATTAGAAATAAAATAGCAAAAATAGGCATTACATGAACAGCCCCACCATAATATTTTACAAGCCTTGTTTTATGTCTATCATATAAAGTTCCAACACATAAAAAAAGAGCAGAAGCAACAAGACCATGACTTAACATAAGAAGAAGGCTTCCTTCTATTCCTTGTGCATTTAAACTAAATAACCCTAAAGTAACAAATCCCATGTGAGCTACTGATGAATAAGCTATTATCTTTTTTAAATCTATTTGTCTTAACGTGGTTAATGAAGCGTATACGATTCCTAATATACTTAAAGTATATATAAGAGGTGTAAAATAACAAGTAGCTAAAGGGAAAAGAGGAATAGAGAATCTCAGAAAGCCATAAGTTCCTAATTTTAAGAGAATTCCAGCTAGAATAACCGATCCTGCAGTTGGTGCTTCCACATGAGCTTCTGGTAACCATATATGAACTGGAACCATCGGAACTTTCACAGCAAATGATGAAAAGAAAGCTAACCAAAGCAATATTTGGCGTTTTTCACTAAATTCTGTAGTTAAAAGAATTTGTAAATCTGTGGTCCCTGTTTGAAAATAGATCATTAATAGAGCTAAAAGCATTAATACAGATCCTATTAATGTGTAAAGAAAAAATTGATAAGCAGCTCGTATTTTTCTTTCTCTAGATCCCCAAACTCCGATTATAATAAACATAGGAAGAAGAACACTTTCAAAAAATACATAAAAAAGGAGAAGATCTAACATACAGAAAACTGCAATCATAAAGCTTTCCAACATTAAAAAAGCTAAACAATATTCTTTTACGTAACTTTCTATACTAGACCAACCTACTAAAAGGCATACTGGCACTAAAAAAGTAGTTAATATTAAAAAAAGTAAAGAAATTCCATCAATTCCTAAGCAAAAATTCATATTAGATCCAGGAAGCCATGAAATACTCTCTACAAATTGAAATTGAGCTGATGAATTATCAAATTGTATCCATAGTATAATAGAAAGAAGGAAATTCAATAATGAAACACTTAATGCTGACAATTTTATGAATTGCTTATTAGTTTCGCTTCTTGCTGGAACAAAAGATAAAAAGAACACACCACAAAGTGGAAAAAGGATAAGAGTAGAAAGTAATGAATTCATACTCATAGTATAATTCTTTTTTTTTAGTGAGACGAGGGGCGGGTCCTTTGGACGGGCCAAAGGCCACGCGAAGCCGTCGCCCAGGACTCGCTACGTTGGTGGCTTTGCCCCAGCAAAGCCGCCGCAGCTGCCCCTCTATTTAGCTAAACAAAGCTGGCTGGGGCGAAGCGTGCTCGGGCCGTACCGGTAGATTATTCCTGATTCCTGAACCGAGTCCTGGGCAGAGCCGAGTCCTGGCCAGACGGCTTTGCCGCTGCCCGGATCTGCATAGGCGCCAGGACCATGCAATCCATGCTCCAACGACCCCTTTGGGGCATTTTATTTACGACTATCCTGGCCCGAAAGGCTTGAAGAGCTTGCAAGTCCCGCATGGCTCGCAGGGACAAATACATGATAAAAAATAAAACTTATGAAAAGAAGGAAATATAAACGATTATCAATCCAAAAAGAGAAGAAATCCCAAAGTCCCACTATTGCAATAAAAACAGTTAATCCTATTAACATAAATAAAGCGTAATGGTAAACAAATCCACTTTGTATTTTACTTAATTGGCGGCTTAATCTTTGAAAAGTATGAGAAATTCCATAAGGCCCTAAAATTTCAAAAAATCCTTTATCTAATGTTTTAAAAGAAACTTCATATCCAAAATCAAGAGCTTTTCTTACAAAAAAATCATTGTAAACTTTATCAAATAACCAACGTTTATTGAAAAAAGTATAAAGATTTCTTCCTAAAGCAGATGTTTTAAATAAATAAGTTCTTCTTAATCCACTTGATGATAAGTTTATTTGATAAGCAACAATAGCACCTAAAAGGCTAAAAATTAAAGGAATAAATTTTATAGATTGTGGAATGTATTCAGACTCTAATAGTAAAGTATTTTGTGGAAAAGTATATAAAGAATTTCCCCAGAAATTTGTTCCTAAACCAATCATCATATCTTTTCCTAGATATCCTACAAAAATACTTCCGAAAGCTAGAAGTATTAACGGAATAGCCATAATAAGAGGAGCATCATGAGTATGAGCTAAAGATTGCTTAAAAGAATTAGTTGCTGGGCTAGTCCTTTGGACTCCGTAACCCCATTTTGCACGGTCCCCTGCGGACCCACTTTGCCCCATTTCACCAAAAAAAGTTAAAAAAAGTAAGCGGAAAGAATAATAAGAAGTAAATAAAGCAGATAAACTTCCTAACCAATATGCAAAATTTCCACTTACAGTATATTTAGCATAAGCTACTTCTAAAATAACATCTTTAGAATAGAAACCAGTTAAAAAAGGAAATCCTATAAGGGCTAAAGACCCAATGACCATCATTGCATATGTAAATGGTAAAAGTTGAACAACCCCACCCATTTTTCTCATATCTTGTTCATCAGATAAAGCATGAATAACTGATCCTGCACTTAAGAAAAGAAGAGCTTTAAAAAAAGCATGATTCATAAGATGGAAAACACCTACAGAATATTGAGATATTCCACAAGCAAATACCATGTATCCTAATTGACTACATGTAGAATAAGCAATAACTCTTTTTAAATCATTTTGAACAACTCCAGTAGTAGCTGCAAAAAATGAAGTCATAGCCCCTACAAAAGTAATAACAACAAGTGCTGTAGGTGCATATTCAAAAAGAGGTGAGCATCTAGCAATCATAAATACTCCAGCTGTTACCATGGTAGCAGCGTGAATTAAGGCAGAAACAGGTGTAGGTCCTTCCATAGCATCAGGAAGCCATGTATGTAATCCTAATTGGGCAGATTTTCCTACTGCTCCTACAAATAGAAGAAGACATAAAGTAGTTAAAATATCCACATCAAAAGTACAAAAAAGGAAATTACTTGGAACATGTGCGTCCCCGGCAAAGCCCGCGCCTGATCCGGAAATTTGATGAAAACTTTGTCCAGCGAATTGATTTGCACATGCAAAAACTGTTGTAAAATCAACTGTTTTGAAGAGAGAAAAAATTCCCATAATTCCTAAAGCAAGGCCAAAATCTCCTACTCGATTCACCAACATCGCTTTAATTGCAGATTTATTTGCTTGCAGTCTAGTAAACCAAAAATTAATTAAAAGATATGATGCAAGACCAACACCCTCCCATCCAAAAAACATTTGAAGAAAATTATCTCCTGTCACTAGCATAAGCATAAAAAAAGTGAAAATAGAAAGATAACTCATAAATCTAGGAAGATGTGGATCTTCAGACATATAGGAAATTGAGTAAAGATGTACTAAACTACTAACAAATGTTACCACTACAAGCATAACTACTGTTAAACTATCAAAAAGAAAACCCCACGAAGCATCAAACATTTCCGAAGAAATCCATGGTGCTAAATGAATATAACAAGGACTTCCTGAAAGTGCTACTTCATAAAATGCTATTGATGAAAGAATTGCTGAAAGCATTACACATACTGTAGTAAGAAATGCCGCTCCACGAAATCCTAAAAAACGACCAAATCCTCCGGCAAAAAGAAAACCTAAAAAGGGTAATGTTACGATCAATAAATACATAAATTTTTACTTTTTTGAGCACGGGGGCTTAGCCCGGCCGGGCAACTTGGGCTGCGCCACTTTGCCCCGGGAGGCTAGCGTGCTTGCCAGATGGCGACAGCGTGCAAGAAGCCACGAAAGCGGGCGGCCAGAGGCCCGCTTTCGCCCCGGCCTCCTGTTAACCAACTGTTCTGTGCGAGCCAGGCCCTTTAAAATTATTTTTTGTCTAGAAGTGGATTTGAACCACTGACACAAGGATTTTCAATCCTTTGCTCTACCAACTGAGCTATCTAAACGAACTAGAGCCTTATGTTAGGGGGGGGGGAGGGAAAGGACTGAGGGCTTCACGAGGTCCAAAAGACTTCGCGGGTCCTCCGGACCTCGCGTAGCCCCGACCCTCCAAAGGACTGGCTACATCAAGTTATACTCTAACATTCCAAATTCTTTTTTATAAAATAAGAAAAAGAATAAACTCTAGAGCAAGCCAATCAGGTTTGGCCAATTAGCTGCCCCAAAAGGTCAATCGGTTAAACAGCACTTGAAAGGGTCGACGCGCCAATTCTTCTTCGAATATTTATAGAACAATAAAATAGCTGCTAAGCAGCCCAATTTTATAAATTAATAGAAGACTAATCGATCTGTCAACATAGGCGGCCCAGGCTTTCGCCTCTCTTGCTCAGTTGGGTCGGGGCTCTGCTTTGCAGGTCCAAAGGACCCGCCCAGCAGAGCCCCGACCCACAAAGAGTGACCCAAAGAAGCCTTTACTTTAAAATAAAAAAGAAAATGTAATGGATACACTAACCAGAAAATTAAATGGCGGTCCGGGCTTCGCAGGTCCAAAGGACCCGACACGTTTCGCCCTTTTGAATAATTTATCAAATCAACCGGATCTTATACAAGATTCTAATTCTTTCTTAACAGAAATATTGAAACTAAAAGGACATATAGGGACTAAACATTGGACAAAAGAAATGTCACAATTTTTATTAGGTTCTAGAAACGATATTTCTATTTTTCATTTAGAACATACTTTTATATGTCTAAGAAGAGTTCTTAAATTCTTAGAAAGTGAGTCTCGTCGGGATAGTAATCATATTCTATTTGTTAATACATATAGAAAATATTCTGAGCTTGTTCAACAGGTTGCTGTAAAATCAAATCAAAGCTATATTAACGATAGATGGATTGGTGGAATGTTAACAAACTGGAAACAAATTTCAGAATCTATTCTCCTTTTTAAAAAATTTAATGCTAAATTTAACCAATTTGTCGTAGAAAATAATATACAAATTCCTATCTACCAAAAAGCAAAGAGAAGATATAATGGATTGGACAGCCCTTTACACAAAGCCTCTCGCGAAGCCAGCCCCAAAGGGGTCGGTCTAGCTTCTCCCTCACTAATGTCTTCTATGGCTCTTCCAGATATAATTATTTTAACTAATCCTGACCAAAATAGAAATGTCATTCAAGAAGCAAAATTATTTAAAATACCTATTATAGCTTTTGCTGATTCAAATACAAATGTACAAGGAATTGATTATATTATTCCGGGAAACAGTAAATCAATCTATTTTATGTATTTTTGTTTAAATTTAATTACAATAACTCTTGAGTCCAGCCAAATCAAAAGGCCATGAATCAATAAGGGTTTGTGTACCTAGGCGGGGCAAGTCCTTCGGTGGGGCGACGGCTTCGCGGGTCCTGGGGCCAAAGGCCCAACCAGCCCAGCAAAGCGAACAGTTCCTTTGGCGGGAAGGTTTTGACACTTGCTCATCCGATTGAGGGCTTTGCAGGCCCCAGAGGCTCGCTGGAGTAAAAGGATTCGAACCTTTGAATATCGGTATCAAAAACCGATGCCTTACCTCTTGGCGATACTCCAATTAGAATTGATTTGGAAGGGGCCAGGTCTGGCAAAGCCCGACCGGCCGGAGGCCCAAGCTCCCAGTCCAGACGGCTTCGCGTGGGCAAAGCCCCGACCTGTGTGCTTGGGCCGGCTGATAAAAAGGGAAGATGGCTGAGTGGTTAAAGGCGACAGACTGTAAATCTGTTGATTCAATTCATCGTAGGTTCGAATCCTACTCTTCCCAAAAATGAGTCGGCTGAATGATTCATTGCATTGGTAAATGGCCCGGGCTTCGCCGCGGCTGCTTCACCTTGTAAATTATTCCCACTCAAGAGCACCTTTTTTCCACTCATATATAAAGCCTATAGTTAAAACAAGTAAAAACACAATCATTGACCAAAATCCAAAAAAATCAATTTTACTTAAAGAAACGGCCCAAGGAAATAGAAAAGTTACTTCTAAGTCAAAAATAATAAATAAAATAGCAACTAGATAAAATCGAATATCAAAACGACTTCGAGCATCATCAAATGGATCAAAACCGCATTCGTATGCAGAAAGTTTTTCAGGATCTGCTTTTTGTGTAGAAAACACAAAAGAAAGTCCTAGTATAAGAAGTGAAAGAGCTAAACTTACTCCAATATAAATAAGTATAGGTGCGTATTCAATCATATTATTTCTTTTTTTTTGTGAGGAGGAAAGATAATCCTTTGGTAGGGCAACGGCTTCGCAGGGCCAGTCGGCTATGCAGGTCCGGGCGGGTCCTTTGGACCTGCATAGCCGTCTGGCCAGGACTCGGCTCTGCCCAGGACCCAGTCCTACAAAGCAAGCCCCAAAGGGGCCATCAGGCCATTTATCCCTTAAGACATCTATCCAGATTATTTTTTTTAACTTAACGGAAGTTATGACGAGCTTTTTGCTGCTGGTCTGTCTGAAAAGGAAAACTTTTTCGCGTGGGCTTTACTGCACTTTTAGTGTCGCGAGAGCAGCCGGGACCCTTCGCAACTATTTACTTATGTAATCGGGAAAAACGGGACTTGAACCCGCGACCTTTGGCGTGACAAGCCAATACTCTAACCAACTAAGCTATTTCCCCAGATTATAAAAAATGATTTGAGCAAGGTTAAAATGGGTATATGAGCTTAGAAGCCCCTTAGGCTCGCTTTCATGCCCGAGCTAAACCCGAGGCCCCGAGACCTAACTAAAATTCCTAGCATACCCGATTTGGGGATTAACGGGTTCGAACCGCTGACTTTATCGGTGTAAACGAGATGCTCTACCAACTGAGCTAAATCCCCATTAACCATCTGGATAACGTGAGTTTGTGAGGTACGGTCCTAATTTGGGTCTTGGTGGGGCGGGGCGGGTCCTTTGGACCTCGCGAAGGCGTCGCCCAGGTGGGTCCTGGGCAGAGCGAGTCCCTTTGGGACCTGCATAGCCGCCCCACCAAGGCCACTTTGCCCCTCTACGTGCTGAGTTGGCCCCCTTGGGGCTCAGTTCTTGGCTATCTATCTACTTCCCCAAAAACAATATCTTGAGTTCCTATAATAGTTACAACATCTGCAAGCATATGATTTTTTGACATAAAATCTAATCCTTGTAAATGAGCAAACCCTGGAGCTCTTATTTTACAACGATACGGTCTATTAGTTCCATTACTTACTAAATATACGCCAAATTCTCCTTTTGGAGCTTCTACAGCAGTATATGTCTCAGAAGCAGGAACAGAAAATCCTTCAGTATAAAGTTTAAAATGATGAATTAAAGATTCCATAGATTGTTTCATCTGGGTTCTTGAAGGAGGTGTTATTTTTCTATCATCAGATTTTATCATTCCTTGAGGCATTTTATTTAAGGCTTGCATAATAATTCGAAGACTTTGTCGCATTTCTTCAACACGAATAAGGTAACGATCATAGCAGTCACCTCGGGTTCCTACAGGAACATCAAAATCCATATCTGAATAAACATCATAAGGTTGAGTTTTTCTTAAATCCCAAGTTATTCCAGAACCTCTTAAAAGAACTCCGCTAAATCCCCAATCCATTGCTTGATCTGCTGTAACGGTTCCAATATCAACAAGTCTTTGTTTCCAAATACGATTATTTGTTAACATTTCTTCTAGTTCATCAATTCTAGATGCGAATTGTTCTGCAAATTTATAAATATCTTCACTTAAACCATACGGTAAATCCTGTGAAACTCCTCCAGGTCTAATATATGCAGCATGCATTCTAGCACCAGAAACGCGTTCATAAAATTCCATTAGTTTTTCTCTTTCTTCAAAAGCCCAAAGAAAGGGAGTTAAAGCTCCAACATCCATTGCGTGAGTAGTTAGTGCAAGTAAATGATTTAAAATTCGAGTAATTTCTGAAAAAAGAATTCTTATATATTTCGCTCTTAATGGAACTGTACAATTTATTAATTTTTCTACAGCTAAAGAATATCCATGTTCTTGTACCATCATTGAAACATAATCTAAGCGATCAAAATAAGGTAATGCTTGTAAATAAGTTTTATATTCTATTAATTTTTCAGTTCCTCTATGAAGAAGTCCTATATGTGGATCTGCTCGGCAAACTACTTCACCATTCATTTCTAATACAAGTCTTAACACTCCATGAGCTGCAGGATGTTGTGGACCGAAGTTTAAAGTAAAATTTTTTACTTTATTAGATGATATGCTTGAAGCTGCCGGTAGGCTT
>JACCDP010025193.1_pt1 | contig 15684 bp, 11 predicted proteins | sample 7445841 | NCBI WGS metagenome assembly JACCDP01 (sample SAMN15323441, study PRJNA562643) | freshwater metagenome | isolation source: river surface water | place: USA:Blue River Watershed | collected 2017-08-17 | reverse complement strand
GGAACATCCTGGGAGCAGTGAAGGCACCTAGCTATGTTTCACGTGGAACATCCTGGGAGCAGTGAAGGCACCTAGCTATGTTTCACGTGGAACATCTTGGGAACAGTGAAGGCACCTAGCTATGTTTCACGTGGAACATTCGTAGTCATTAGAAGTCTTGACCTCTGGTTCACCTAGAACAGCTGCATATTCCCATATCGATTCTGCTGCTCTCTTATTGTCCCCGCAAGATTTCTTTAAATAAAGCACCTGGAGAACTGCCAAGACAGCGAGAGAGGCTTCCCTGCTGCATAAGCTAGAAAACCATCCGAGATCCTTCCACTCTTTGGTTTATAGGAACCCTTCACTTTCTATGCAATGCTGACAAATCTTTCCAGAAAGCATTCAACTGCCGGGATCTTCGAGCTGCAAGCTAATAGCCACGAGGCACTACCCTACTCGCTCGATGCAAGCTTCTAGTAGGAAAGTCACCAAGACTATTTCCCTCGGCCTAACTCTCAGCAATAGCTTCTTGTTGAAAAATGAATGAGAAGCAAGAATTGCAGAATTCATAATAGAATAGGCTAAGAGTCTAGATATCGGCTCATCGTAGAGGTTTCAAATCGGATTTTAGCAAGGAACAACACAAATATTTTTATGAGAAGGTCATATTTGAGACATCAAATCGAGACAGGCAAAAATGAAAATATTGTCGGAATACTTTCTATCATTCCAAACCTTAAACAAAGCACGAAGTCTTAAAAATCTCCACTTATGTTTCAAAAGTCACAATTCGTCCTAAAATACACTCACAAGAAAACATTTCTCCAATCCATAGACATTGAAAGATACTTAAAAGTTCTTGATAGGTAACTTTCGACTGAAAGTAGAAATTAAATATCAATCAAAAATTGAGTCCTAACTCCGAAAATCAAATAGATCTATGAAAGCAGTATTAGAATTTGCCAAATTTCAATTGTACAGCTCCGAAAAGCAAAACACTTTTCAAGAATAGCAGCACTTTCAAAGTAGAAAAGCTTCATGAAAATCTACCTTGGATCATCACCTTTAGTTCCAAAATGATTTTATTTGAAGTGTTATAAACAAGCTTGCCAGCAAGTTCTTACCTTTTAAAAAACTATTGCTTCACCAGCAAGTCTGCCTAAAAAGTTGTTAGATAATAAGAAAAATCTAAAATAAATCTTTTTTTCTTAATCAAATACTCAGCTTCAAACTTTAAAAGATTAATATCCTAAAAAAGTAAGCGAAGATTCTGGACGTAAACCCACTCAAGTTCCATTAACTTTTAAAGGAACCACTCAATGTGAACCAGGATCTAGAAAATTTTTTCTTGGATAAAAATTAAAAAATAGTAATCCAGTTAGGATTCATAAATTAAATTCAAAGCGTAGATTTAGCGGGATATGTAGGTAGAATTCTAGCAGTGCAAACATTCAAAGTTATAAGAGTGAAAGTAGAACACGCACTCCAGAAACTTGAACGGCAAAAAAAATAGCAAGAACAAGACTTGCTACAGAAATGCGAAAGCTATAAACGAGCCAGAAATTGCACAAAAAAATCCGGATGTTCCACGTGAAACATCCGGATCTTAGCCATATTGACTTATGAGAATTAGACTTTACCAGAAAGCAAGAATGCGATGATGAATCCCATAATCGCTTGGAATTCGATAAGTGCCAGAGCGATGATCATCGGGGTGAAAACTTTGTCAGAAGAGGTAGGATTACGAGCAATTCCAGAAAGAGCTGCATCAGCAGCACGACCTTGACCCAAAGTACCACCGAGAGCAACCAAACCGATTGCCAAACCAGAACCGATAGCAATCAAGCCTTTATCGGAAGAGCTAACTGCAGCAGCAGCACCTTCCTGAGCAAGTGCCATAGAGCTTACAGCAAATCCGCCAAGTACAGCTAGAAGTTGACCAAGTTTACGCTTCATTGAATACCCCGTAATCGAAAAAAAAGATGGGTTAGTGATCATGGGAAATCGCCATGGATATGTAAATACTGCTGAGCAGTGTGAAAACAAAACTCTGCAGACAAGCAACTAGGAGACCGAAAAACAAGAGAAACGATGGCAGAATCAACTTAGTGAGATCCGTAAACACGGACAGGACCAAGTGATCACCGAAGATGTTCCCGTACAACCTTAAGGCTAGCGATAGAGGTCTAGCAAGCATACCTACAGATTCGATGAAGAAAATAATGGGGGACATAACGAGAATCGGACCAGCATACGTTTTGAGGTAACCTATCAACCCGTGTTCTTTAATCCCAGCAACGTTGAACACGAGGAATATAAAAAGACCCAATACGAGGTTGGTATTGATACTTTCAGTTGCAGGAGTGAAACCGGGTACCAACCCTGTCAAATTGCTAACAAAAATAAACAAAAAAACCGCAAAGAGAACAGGAAGGAAAGGCTTAGACTTGTCAGTTCCGATGACACTTGTGCCGATATCGTGGATGAACTCTAGAATCATCTCTACGACACCACGTACGCTCACCCTTCCAACAGGCGCCGGATCGTCCTCAGAGGAGGCAACGGACCTTTTGTACAAAAAGCCCAGAACAAGAGTAAGTACCAGTGTGAGAACGGACCCCAAGACTGGCTTCAGCTCTTCAAGCACGTGGTGGTCAGTTACACCGAGTGAGCTCAGGAGCAAACCGTAGTAACTAATTATGGGTGCACCGGCCCCAGCAGCGAACGCGCTACTTCCCCACCCTAGTAATACTGACACAGGAACAAGAACTTTTAACTGCTTCGAAATTTGCACGGAAATACCTTTCATCCCTACAAATATGAAAACGGAAGTACTTACTATCCGATTTCGTCGCTGAAGAACAGTCCAAATTGAAGACTCGTTCTCGAACTGTAGTTTTTGCACTATCGCTAACCAATTTAACCGATTCGAAATAGAGTGCTGATCGAAATAAGGCAACAAACTCTGCCGAGCGTTATACCTTTCTTACCAGGCAACTTATCACGTATGCTCTTGGGTACCACCCACTGTCCGCAGGTACGAATACATAAAAAGACTTGTCAAAACGAATAATGACCCTAGCGATCCACCAGCTAGGTAAAAACCAGAGAGTTTTAACTTAACCAAAAAGATATACAATGCGCCGATCAAAAAAACGAACTTCATGAAAGTTGCGAAAAGAATAACCCCCTTGCCTCCCGTCTCCTTGCGTCGACTGCTCCGTACAAGCTGACCGTAAATGAAAGAGAGGATCAGATAATTGAGGCCGAACAGCAAATATCCAGCCACTAAAGCGCGGGTATCCACCTGAGGCCCCAAAACACCCCCGAGGTAAACGAGCAGCACTAGGCCAATACAGAGACCCAAAAAATTAAGAAAGTGGTGGTTTTTTGTCACGCTGTTCATCCCGACTGTTGTTTTTCTGCTCTTTGATAAGCAAGCGGAACACGACATACCAAGAGCGTCCTATGAGAAGCAAGCCCAAAAGATATGTCACACTAAACCAACTAAAACTTCTCGGATAGGTTTCGTTCAAGTACTTACCGAAATACCAAGACGCCGCAATGTAGGCCAGCGTTTCAAAATTGGCGGATACTACATAGCCAAAATTTCTAAACTGATTCAATCGAACACCTCTGTTGAATGTCAAAAAATCAATGGGATGAAAGAAATATCTTGGAATCCCCCGCGGACAAGGAATGGATCTAATCCACCAATTTTCCTCACTTATCCACAGGCTGACGCATATATAACATCCCGTTTTTTAATAAAAAATAGCGATTTCCTTTCAACTTGATCAAGACTTCGGCCCTGTGGTACCTTGCTAGTCCGTATCTGTCAATAAGCCCATTCGGAAGTTAACCTCCGCAGAAACTGAAGGCTAGGACTCCCATAGCATGCAAAATTTCTTTCACAATGAATCTGCCGAAATGAAGTCCCGCCCTAGTAACATGGCGACTGAGCAACTAGACAGTTGGTCTCGTATTAAAGAAACTTTGCGTCAAATGGTGTCCGCAAATGATTTCGAGCGATGGATACTTCCTCTAAAATCTAAAACTATCTCTGAATCAGAGATAATCATCACATTTCCTGATATGCCGACCTACCAAAAAGTCATCGCTAGCTTCATGGATCAGCTCGATTTCTGTAAGGCCACGCTTGGTTTGTCCGTTCTTTTTCGCTTCGAAATTGACGGTGCCGAGAGTAGCGATTCTGAGACATTGGAACACCTAAATCTCGATGTCGACGTCTTAGCAGAAGCTCCAACCAATGTAGTCTCTGAAGCATTTTCAGCAAGTGACCCAGAATATGCTGATCAGTACCAGGGAGAAACCGAAAGCTCTAACACTGTTGCGCGAGCTTTAACCTTACAGTCTCAGTTAAATCTTGAATATACTTTCGAAACATTCGTTAACGGACCAAGTAACCAATTTGCCCATGCCTCATGCCTAGCCGTAGCTGATGCACCAGGTCAAACCTATAACCCACTCTTTTTATACGGGGGCACAGGACTCGGTAAGACTCACCTACTTCATGCCGTAGGCAATCGAGTCTTAAAGGGAAAAAAAGACGCCGTCATAACCTACATAACAAGCGAACGGTTCATGAACGAAATGATCTATTGTCTTCGCTTCAACAAAATGTGGGATTTCAGGAGAAAATACCGAAATTGTGACGTGCTCTTGGTTGATGATATTCAGTTCATTTCCGGCAAGGAAAGAACTCAGGAGGAGTTCTTCCATACCTTCAATGCGTTATACGAAGCTAAAAAGCAAATTGTGGTTACGTCAGATATCTTTCCCCAAGACATTCCTGATATCGAAGATCGCCTTCGCAATCGTTTTCAATGGGGCCTTATCGCAGATATTCAAGCCCCAGACATAGAACATAGAGTCGCTATCTTAATGAATAAGGCCGAGAAGCAAGGCATCATATTAAATCCCGACGTAGCGGCATATATTGCTACACATGCGAAAGGGAATATCAGAGTTCTCGAAGGCGCCCTCCGTCGAGTTATTGCTTTCGCAACCTTACAAGGGCGACCTGTAAACGTCCAACTAGCTTCAGAAATTCTACAAGACGTTTTAGTTGATAAAAACGAAGCATCTGTCTCAATCGAGGCTATACAGAAAATTGTAGCGGAGCACTTTAAGCTCAAAATCGCCGACTTGAAATCTAAGAAGAGGCAGAGAGCACTCTCTATACCTAGGCAGATCGCCATGTTTTTAGCGCGCGTTAGAACTCAGGCATCATTCCCAGAGATAGGTAGCTTTTTCGGTGGAAAAGACCATACGACAGTCATGCACGCAGTCAAGAAAATAGAAAAAGATCGAAAAAAAGACCTGGAATTGAGATCACAGCTTGAAGCCATCGAACGGAAAATTGATCAAATGTGCTAAATGAGGTCAATATGTGCTTGTGGAAAACCTGTGGAAAACCTGTGAATAAAGCTGTGGACAACTTTGAACAAAAAGTTATCCACAATTTAGTCCACACCTATTTCCACAGGTTTTCCACAGGTTTTGCACAGGCTTTTTTTCTTTTTAAACCAATAAAACCAGCTGCTTGTGAACTTATCCCCAAAAACAGCTTCGCAACTACTATTACTACTATTTTGAAAATATAAATAACTTCTAAACAAAGAAGTAAATGCTTCGGGAGTCTTATGACATGAGAGTCAGAATAGAAAAGAATCAGCTCAGTACAGCCACATCGAGATCCCAAGGAGCAATTTCCGAACGTAACTTAGCCCAGATTGGTTTTAAGGCTGAGAATGGCATACTTAATATCGCAACAGCTGATCGAGTTCTTGCGATATACAACACGATTGAGTGCGATGTTGAAGAAGAAGGCACCGTCTTTCTCCCTGCTAAGCTTTTTTCTGACGTTGTTCGTGAATTGCCCGACGGGCTAGTAGAGCTCCAGACAGATGACAAACATGTCATCGTAATTGCAGGTGAGAAGAGGGAATTTTCAATGAAGATCCCTCGGATTGACGACAGAGATTGGCAAAATCCACCTCATCTAGAGGCATCTCAGGAAGCGATCTTGCCAACGGATAAGCTCTCTTACGTCATTGACCAAGTACAGTTTTGTGTAGTTCCCGATTCACCAAGGAACTATGGTTCGGTAGGGTTTATTCATAGGCCAAAAGAGACCAGTCTTCGGTTGGTTGGTACTGACGGGTATAGGCTTTCCTATGCAGAGGTAGAACTTGACCTACCTAAAGACTTTCTCAAAAACGGAGTTTGTCTATCCAAGCGAGCACTCCAAGAGCTGCAGCGCATGTGCTCTGAGGGCTTTAATGAGCTCGTGCTTGCTGTTTCTGCTGACCAAAGTACTTTAGAGGCGAAAGTTCCTGGATATCAGATTTTTGTAAGACTATCAGCTGTTCGTTACCCCAACTATTACGGTGTCCTACCTCGTACGAATTTGAGCACTGTCAAGGTACAAAGACCCTACCTGCAAAACGTTGCCAAACGTGTTCTTCTCGCTTCAGACAAGACGAAAGCTTTGCAGTTGTGCTTTTCAGATTACTCGCTTACCCTTAGGTCGAGGACGCTAGGAAGCTCAGAAGGACAAGAAAGTATCTCTTTGGCAGAGTACAGCCAAGGTGATCGCGAGCTGGCGATTAATGGCAAATTCTTGACAGAAGTCTTTTCGACTATGTCAAGTGATGAGGTGACTATCAATTTCGGCTCGGAAGAAGATCCTGTGGTCCTGGTTCCTTTTTCCGAACCTGCCAGTTGTCATTCCATGCACGTCTTGGTCCCCATCAAAGAAAGCTAAAGGAAGCTTATGAGCGAGATTTCTCCGCAAGAAGCCATGAGTGAGTTGGGTCGTAGTACCAATCAGGTGCGTAACGAAGAGTATACGGCCGATAATATCCAAATTTTGGAAGGTCTGGACGCTGTAAGGATGCGTCCTGGTATGTATATCGGATCCACATCAGTCGATGGCCTTCACCATCTTGTGTATGAGATTGTGGATAACTCTGTGGATGAAGCCATGGGGGGACACTGCAACAAGATTGAAGTGACTCTTCACTTAGATGGCTCAGCTTCAGTCCGCGATAATGGACGTGGGATACCCGTTTCTATTCATCCCAAAGAAGGAAAGTCGGCTGTAGAAGTTGTTATGACTGTACTTCATGCCGGTGGAAAGTTTGATGATAAGGCTTTTGCTTTTTCTGGTGGACTCCATGGTGTTGGTGCCTCAGTTGTAAATGCGTTGTCGGAATGGTGCTGGGTTGAAGTCCGTAGAGACGCAAAGGTACATAAGCAGTCCTATCAGAGAGGAAAACCAGACGCGGCTTTGGCAGTTATCGGTACCACTGACGAACATGGAACATACACTCGCTTCAAGCCAGACTCGGAAATCTTTCCTGATGTGAACTTTCAATTTGATACCCTTGGGCGAAGATTGAAGGAGCTAGCCTTCTTGAATCGAGGCATTCGAATAGTCCTAACGGATGAAAGGACAGATCAGCAGGCCGATTACTGCTACGAGGGTGGACTCGTTCATTACTGCGAGTTTCTTGCTAAGGGGAAGAACCCACTTCATGACAAACCTCTCGCCATCTTTGGTCAGCAATTCGGTGAAGGGGGTGCTGTTGTTGGGCAGGTAGAAGTGGTTTTACAGTGGACAGATGCCTACAACGAAAGCCTGTTTTCTTTCGTTAACAACATAAACACCGTTGAAGGTGGAACTCATTTGACCGGATTAAAAGCCGCTCTTACACGAGTTGTAAACACTTTCGCTGAGTCATCCGGTCAATTGAAAACCTTCAAAGAGGCGATTACTGGCGAAGATATTCGCGAGGGCCTCGTCGGAATTTGCTCCGTTCGCGTGAAAAACCCTGAATTCCAAGGTCAGACCAAGACCAAGCTCGGAAACACAGAGGTTAGAGCTTGGGTCGAAAACGTCGTATCGGAAAAGCTAACGGATTACTTCACCGAGAACCCAGGTGTCGTAAAACGAGTCGTTCAAAAAATAATAGATGCAGCTCGAGCACGAGTTGCGGCAAAGAAAGCGCGAGAATTGACAAGGCGCAAAGGCGCTTTGGATTTCGCAGGACTTCCTGGGAAAATGGCTGATTGCCAATCAAAGGATCCTGGAGAGTGTGAATTGTTCCTCGTCGAGGGTGATTCTGCAGGTGGTTCAGCAAAGCAAGCCCGTGAAAGGAAAACACAAGCAGTCTTGCCTCTACGTGGAAAGATCTTGAACGTAGAAAAAGCTCGTTACGATAAAATGCTATCGTCACAGGAAATCAAGCTTCTGATTAAAGCAATCGGAACAGGTATCGGAAAAGAAGATTTCGATGTCAGTAAGATTCGCTACCATAAAATCATCATCATGACAGATGCTGATGTCGATGGAGCGCATATTAGAACTTTGCTTTTGACGTTTTTCTTCCGTCAAATGCCTGAGATTATAGAGCGTGGCTACCTCTACATCGCGCAACCACCTCTCTATAAGTACAAAAAAGCTAAGACAGAAAAGTACCTAAAGGACAATAGGGAGCTCCTTGAGTTCTTGAGTGACGTAGGTTTGAGTAATATAGATATCAAGGACTCCGAAAACCGTTTGATAGATAAGCCTACTATCAAGGGCCTGTTAGCTAAATTCACTCGTTATTCAGAGCTCCTCGAAATGGCTAGCCGGAGAAGAGTTAAGGAGCTTGTAGAGTACCTTGTTGAGCATCCAGAGATTGATGCTGCTTCAATGTCTACAGAAGAAAAGTGCCAAGAGTTGCTATCAGCAATGCTGAAGCAGATTGAAGACGCCTATGCAGGTAGTCGCGTTTTGGCGCAGGGACAGGTTGTCTTTGATCCTGAGTACAGTCGTTACAAGATGAAAATCGAGACGCAGATCAAAGATGTTCCTAGAACTTCCTGGGTAGACGCTGGCGTATTCTCTGGAGGTGAAATTGTCGAACTGCGTCGCATCAAAAAGCAGATCAATGACATCGCTCTCGCTCCCTTCACATTTGAGCGTCAGGGCAAAAAAGATAAAGCAGCAGAAGCTGATGATGAATCAACAGCAAACAGCTCTCGACTTGGAAGGCTTTCGAATCTACTTGAATTACGGGAGTTCATTGAGCAAGAAGGCCGCAAAGGTGCCTATGTTCAGCGATATAAGGGTCTCGGTGAAATGAACCCTGACCAGTTGGCTGAAACAACTATGGATCCTGATAAGCGAACTCTTTTGAGGGTTCAGATCGAAGATGCGATCGAGGCTGATTTGCTCTTTTCGACTCTCATGGGGGATGACGTAGAACCCCGTAGGGACTTCATCCAGAGCAACGCACTCAATGTTAAAAATTTGGACGCGTAAGTCCTTAGGCTTAGGTGATACATGGAACAATCGAACGTACAAGCTATACATATCGAAGACGAGCTCAAGTCCTCGTTCTTAGATTATTCGATGAGTGTAATCGTCTCGCGTGCTTTGCCTGACGTGCGAGATGGTTTGAAACCTGTTCACCGCCGAATCTTGTTCGCGATGCAACAGCTCAAAAACTTTCACGCCCGCCCCTATCTTAAGTCGGCACGTATCGTTGGGGACGTGATTGGTCGCTTTCACCCGCACGGTGACTCTGCAGTCTACGATGCCTTAGTTCGTATGGCACAAGATTTCTCTATGCGTTACCCATTGGTTGATGGTCAAGGGAACTTCGGCTCTATTGATGGCGACTCGCCAGCTGCTATGCGTTATACGGAAGTCCGTCTCCAAAAACTGACAGAACTTCTCTTGAGCGATATTGAAAAAGAGACCGTCGACTTCGGTCCTAACTACGATAACAAAGAAGAAGAACCCCTGGTTCTTCCAACTAAATTCCCCTCGCTCATCGTCAACGGAGCAAGCGGAATTGCTGTGGGGATGGCTACCAATATTCCACCTCACAATTTAACGGAGATAATTTCTGCCCTCGAGGCATTGATTGAGAACCCGGACCTAAGTGTCGAAGACTTGATGGAATATGTGCAGGGGCCTGATTTCCCAACAGCTGGACTTATCTACGGCCGTGCAGGAATTAGGCAAGCATATCTTACAGGTCGCGGCGCTATCAGCATGCGTGCACGAGCTCATGTTGAAGACATGAATGGCGGACGACAGCGGATTATTGTCACTGAACTCCCCTATCAGGTCAACAAGGCGAAGCTCATTGAGAAGATTGCTGAGCTCGTAAACGAGAAGAAGATAGAAGGTATCAGTGATCTCCGCGACGAGTCTGCACAAGACGAGATTCGGGTCGTTATAGAGCTGAGAAAGGGAGAGATGGGAGAGATTGTATTGAACAATCTGTTCAAACTTACTCCCATGCAGAGCAGCTTTGGAGTGAATACTGTTGCACTTGTCAACGGGATCCCCCGAATTCTTAATCTTAAAGACGTTCTCGAGCAGTTTTACTATCACAGAAAAGAAGTGATACTTCGAAAAACTGCATATGAACTTCGCAAGGCTGAAGAGCGCGCTCACATCTTGGAAGGTTTGAAAATAGCCGTCGAATCACTAGATGAGGTGGTTCAATTAATTCGTAGCGCCCCAGACTCAGAGTCTGCTCAGTTAGGTCTCATCGAACGATTCAAATTAAGTGAGATCCAAGCAAAAGCCATTCTCGACATGCGCCTCTCACGATTGACAGGTCTCGAGCGTGATAAAATCGTAGTCGAATATAAAGAAGTCATGGCTGTCATAGAAGACTTGAAGCACATCTTGAACACTCCTTCGCGAGTGATCGAGATTATCAAGAAAGAATTGGCAGAAATGCGTGAGCAGTTCGGTGACGAACGCAAAACGGAAATCGTTGCCAGCGACGCTGACGAATTCACAATGGAAAGCTTAGTAGCAGACGAAGAAGTCGCTGTTACCATCACACACGCAGGTTATATCAAGCGAACACCACTTGCCGAAATTCGCGCTCAAAAGCGCGGTGGCAAAGGGCGCGCAGCGATGAAGACCAAGACAGACGATGTGGTGCGTGATCTCTTCATTACTTCGAATCACCAGTCCATTATGTGTTTCACAAATGAGGGACGAGTCTACGAGCTCAAGGTTTACAGACTTCCTGAAGTGGCTCTGGCGGGACGCGGGAATCATTTTGCAAATCTCATTAAGCTTAATAAAGACGAGAAGGTCGTCTCTGTCCTCCCTGTGAAGGAGTTCAAAGAAGGCCTATACATTGTCTCTGTAACAGCTCAGGGTTATATCAAGAAGACTGATCTCATGGCTTATTCGAACCTACGTGCAACTGGGATTATCGGTCTCAAGCTGGACGAAGGGGATCGCCTGGTCAACTGCAAGATTACTTCTGGTGAAGATCACATTCTTATTGCAACCAAGATGGGTAAAGCGATTCACTTCGACGAAAAAGAGATCCGACCTATGGGTCGCTCAGCTCGTGGCGTGACTGGTATCAAATTCTCAGAAGAGAAAGATGAAGTCATTGGTCTTGAAGTAGTGAATGCCAAGGATGCTATCCTTTCCGTATGTGAAAATGGGTTTGGTAAGCGCACTCCGATTGAGGAGTATCGTATCCAAACTCGTGCAGGGAAAGGCATCTATACGATCAAGGTTACTGAAAGAAATGGTCCAGTCGTAGGCATTATGCAAGTGGCTGATGACGATCACCTCATGGTCATGACCTCTGCTGGCAAAGTCATGCGCTTTACTGTGGCGGAAGTTGGTTTGATTGGACGACTGACGCAGGGTGTTAAACTGATGAATGTCGATCCAGGTGAGACGGTTATGAGTCTCGCTCGTATCCAGATGATTGAAGGTGAGGAAATCTAGTGCCTCACATCGATCGAACAACAGTCGAAAAGATAGCGAGTCTAGCTCACATTAGGTTGAATGAGGACGAGCTCGCTTATTATCAGACTCAGTTCGATAAGATTCTCGATCATATGGCCGCACTCGGATCTTACATCGACGGGCTTCCTGACGACTGGCGTCCTGAGTTGGAACTAACACCTACACTCGAACGTGATGATGTAGCAAAGCCCTCTCAAGTGATTGAGAGGGTATTAGGAACAGCTCCCAGGGTTGTGGGGACAGCCTTCCAAGTCCCCAGAATTATTGAATAATATAGAGAGCTATCGCATGCCAAGTTTCGATCCTTACAGCCTCACCGCGACACGCATTGCTCAAGAGGTCGGGACTGGAACTTGGCGAGTTGAAGATATTGCAGATTTTTACATCAATCGAATCGATGGCAGTCATGCTAGCTTTAACACACACCTTGGTTGGGACAGAGAACAGTCGCGTAATGCGGTTGAGAAACAAATCGATTTCATAAAAGCCGCACTGCTAGCAAAAAAGCCGCTACCACTTGCTGGTGTTCCTATAGCCATAAAAGACAATATCATGGTCGAAGGTCAGATAGTCAGCTGTGGATCTCTTTTACTTCGGAACCACTATGCAGCCTATGACGCTACGGTGATTCAAAAGTTGCGACAAGCAGGAGCCCTTATTCTCGGTCGAACCAATATGGATGAATTTGGGATGGGTTCGACCAACGAGTATTCTGCATTCGGGCCAGTCTTGAACCCTTGGTCTCGAAAGCATGTTGCCGGAGGTTCATCTGGTGGGTCCGCCGCTGCAGTGGCCGCAGACTTTGCTCCTTTGGCGTTAGGTTCGGATACAGGTGGTTCCGTTAGGCAGCCCGCCTCTTTTTGTGGTGTATGGGGACTTAAACCGAGCTACGGACGTGTCAGTCGCTATGGTCTTGTTGCCTATGCATCATCACTGGATCAAATAGGTCCTATAGCTAGAAATTCAGCTGATCTTTCTTTGCTTTATAGCGTCATAGAAGGCTTCGATCCGAAAGATTCTAGTTCTATACCTTCGGCAATAGAGCCTCCAGAGCAGAATGCAATTAAAGCTACAAAATCCCTTCAAGGACAAAAAATAGCCGTCTTTAAGGAGTTCCTAGCAGAGGGACTTGATAAAGACGTTAGAGAAGCATTTACGCTTGCTTTGAATGCATATAAGAGTTTAGGAGCTGAAGTAGTCGAGCTGAGTTTGCCAGAAATCTCTCTCGCTATCCCTGCATACTATGTCATAGCTACCGCTGAGGCGTCTTCGAATCTCGCTCGCTTTGATGGAGTTCGATTTGGTGCGAGGACCCAAAGACCAGGAGTCAATCTACGGGATATGTATACGTATTCGCGTAGTGAGGGCTTTGGCAAAGAGGTGAAGCAGCGAATTATGCTCGGTACCTACGTTTTGTCCGCTGGGTACTACGAAGCTTACTATGGAAAAGCAAATCGAGTCCGCGAAGTCCTGAGACGCAAATTTAACGATATTTTTGCAAGTGGCGTGACTCTTATCGCTGCTCCCACTGTTCCCTCGACAGCTTTTGAGCTTGGTCAACAAACCAAAGACTCGATTTCCATGTACTTGAGTGACATCTATACGATTGTAGCTAATTTAGCAGGGATTCCTGCTTTGTCTCATCCGATCGGTCTGGATACTAAAGGATTACCCATCGGAATGCAATTGATGGCAAAGGCTTTTGATGAAGTGAATTTGCTAAGGAGTTCCTCGGTCTATGAGCAGCACAGTGAACACAGTTTCAAGTTCCACCCAAGGTTTTGATGGCGTTCTCGCGCGCTGGGAGCCAGTCATTGGACTCGAAGTGCACTGCCAGCTCAAGACGGAGAGTAAGCTCTTTTGTGCTTGTAAGACCAGCTTTGGTGCTCTTGCAAATCAGAATACCTGTCCCGTGTGCTTGGGCTTGCCGGGAGTACTCCCTGTTCTCAATCACCAAGCTGTCGATTATGCGATTAGAATGGCTTTAGCCATTGGAGCAGAAATTCGGCCAAAAAGCAGCTTTTCCCGGAAACAGTACTTTTATCCCGATCTTCCAAAAGGCTATCAAATTACTCAGTACGACCTCCCCTACTGCGAAAATGGTGCGCTGGTCCTCGATAGTGGCAAAAAGATCACAATACAGCGCATTCATATGGAAGAGGATGCAGGGAAAAATATCCACGGAGATGCTTCAAGCTACGTAGATCTGAATCGTGCAGGTATACCGCTCTTAGAGATTGTGTCTGCCCCGGACTTGAGCTCACCGACCGAAGCGCATGAATATCTCAGAAAACTGCGCTCCATCGTAAGGTACTTGGAAATTAGTGACGGAAATATGGAAGAAGGCTCCATTCGTTGCGATTGCAATGTATCCCTCCGCAAGCGAGGAACGGCAGCCTTTGGGACTCGCACAGAGATAAAAAACGTCAATTCATTCAAGAACGTTGAACGTGCCATTACCTACGAAATATTTCGCCAGGCGGATCTTCTTGATCATGGCGAAAAGATCAAACAGGTTACTCTCCTTTTCGATGCTGCGAGTGGTAAGACTCAGGTGATGCGAAGCAAAGAAGACTCGCCGGATTATCGCTATTTCCCCGAGCCTGATTTGGGGACAGTGTTTATCGATTCGCAGCGTTCAGAGCATGTGCGTTCTCAGCTTCCAGAGTTGCCCGAGCAAAAACGATTTCGCTTCCAGGCAGATTACGGAATTGCTGCCGCTGATGCGTACCAGCTGACAGAAGAGAAAGAACTAGCACTCTTTTTCGAGAGTGTTGTCCAGAAAATTGACAGCAAAGTGTCCCCGAAGATTGTCGCAAACTGGATTTTGAGTGAATATTTAAGGGAGCATAATGCTCGTCAGTGGTCTTGGCCAAGCGATTTAGTTTCTGTTGAGACCTTCTCGTCACTCCTGCGACTGCTAGGAGAAGAAGTTATTTCAGGTAAAATTGCTAAGATGGTCTTCGATCAGATGGCAGAAAAAGGCGGAAACCCAGAAACCATTGTTCATGAAAATGGCTGGGTTCAGATCTCGGATACGAGCGAAATAGAGGCCGTTGCACGAAAAATTATCGAAGAAAATCCGGACCAAGTGGCCGCCTATCTCGGTGGAAAGCAGAAGGTATTTGGCTTTTTTGTAGGACAAGTACTTAAGGTGTCCCAAGGACGATTTAATCCAAATCTTGTGAATGAATGTCTGAGAAAGTTATTGCATGGGTCTTGATTTTGAGTTGAGTGCTATCATTGAGCCCGAGTTAGCTGCGGGTCACTTTACCGATGCCTACATTTCATGTGGCACGTTAGATCAATCAAAAGTCTTCTTTTCAAAGGCATGGTATTCGGGCAAGGGACGCATTTTCGATTTGGCAAGTTTGACGAAAGCACTTGTAACTGGCCCCCTAGTCTTTTGGTTTTTAAAAAAGGCTCAGCTGTCTTTTGTAGCACCCTTGGAGGCTTGGGGCTCCCTAACAGAACTCCCAGAAGTGATTCGAAATAGGACTGCAGCAGAACTTTTGGGCCATTTTTCTGGCCTTCCTGCTTGGTGGAACTTTTGGATTACACATTTGAACGAAGTCAGTCCTAGAACGATCGAACCTTCTGAGCGTCACAAGCGGACTTTAGAGGTCCTACGACGAGTGCCGTTGGATTCTCCGGGAAACGACCTTTATTCAGATATCGGCTATATTACTCTAGGTTATGCTCTAGAAGTACTTCAAAACAGGAATTTACAGGAGCTTTGGGAGGCTTGGACCTCTCAGCTTGGGAAGACCAATCATCAGCTTCCGATGGCCTTTCGCGATGGCATTGTCACCTTTGATCAGACCAGCTTTATACCTACGTCGTTTTGTCAGCTTCGGAAAAGGCTCTTGCAGGGCGAAGTACAT
>JACCDP010124420.1_pt1 | contig 15685 bp, 18 predicted proteins | sample 7445841 | NCBI WGS metagenome assembly JACCDP01 (sample SAMN15323441, study PRJNA562643) | freshwater metagenome | isolation source: river surface water | place: USA:Blue River Watershed | collected 2017-08-17 | reverse complement strand
CCAGTTGCTCCTTGTGGACCCTGTGGTCCAGTTGGCCCAACTTGTGTATACATTACTTGACCGACTGTTATTATTACAGATGGAATTTCTGGAGATGGAGGTATTAACGAAGCCGATGAATAGTCGAGACCTATGTTGGTGTTGTCAGTAGACCATATTAGTTGATAATAATCCCCGGCATTCGGCTGAACATAAAAGTTCCATGCTGCCACCACATATGGATTATTGGATTGAACTGTTACTCTTGTATCTGTTGCGGGAACATTTCCTCCATTTTTTGATAGCCAGATATTTACTGTCTCACCTGAACCTCCCCCGCCATTGTAATGTAATTGTAAAGAAAATTGTATATCATAAGTACCAGAGTTAGCAAATGTTATTCTGCTGAGATGTGTTCCATCTGAAGTCATAGTTATGCCAGTCGATATATCTGTTACCTCCGCATAAATAGGATACGCTGTATTGACTAGGGCGGCGGTTTGGCTTACCACACTATAAAATGAGCCAACAGAACCTAGAGCCCCGCCAACACCGGTTGCGCCTTGCGGGCCCGTTGGTCCCTGGGGTCCTGTGGCTCCCTGGGGTCCGGATGCGCCTTGAGGCCCGGTTGTGCCTTGAGGTCCGGTTGTGCCTTGAGGTCCGGTTGCTCCCTGGGGTCCGGTTGGTCCTTGTGGTCCACCAGATGGTCCTTGAGGTCCACTTGTACCTTGCGGACCGGTTGGCCCTTGCGGTCCAGTTGTTCCAATCGGCTTACAACAATTTTTATATACATAATACTTAGAATAATCGTTATAAGACATTTATATAATTATAGAAATATTTTATATATGATTCATGACTATTCCATGCGAACTATCACATATATTGAATCATGATCACATTTATTTCAATTGAACTGTATACGTATACAACCTGATTAAGGTAAGCAAAACATTGTTCCTAAATTTGTTGATGAATTTCTTATGAATAATATGATATTCAATCAATTCATATAATTTATGCGACTTACTACCAAGATATAGACCAACTTATATACCAATTTTTACATGATGTTCTACCGGATGGTATAATATTATTCAACCAATTTTTCCAAATCATTATATCTCGGTTTATCTAACATATGTGTCAACATACTCCACGGGGTCATATTTTTTATTCCATAAATACCTTTATCTACAAACGCATTTAACAACATTGGGCTATACCCGGACAACATGGTCACATTTTCCTGATATGATACTTCTGGAAATCCATTTGTACTTTTCACATTCCAAAAAATAACGTGCGGTACTTTATATCCGGTTCCACATACAATTACGCCGGTATCATGAAACTTTTCCTCTAACCGTCGTCTTACGGGTCCATCTAGATTTGGCTCTGAATGATCATACGCATCTATCTGCATATCAGAAAACACGATTAATACTAACTTATTGACATCCTCTGCCGGTATACTATTCTCAATAATCGTATCTAATATTAATTCCATCGCTCTATAAAAATTCGCATTCGTTCCACGCTCTATATCCTTTATCTTTTTAACTGAATCTACAAAATCCGCACAGTCATCCAAGTTGATCCATGTGGGCTTATTCGCAAACATCAGTAGTCTTTTTCCTAGTGTCGAATTTTCAGCGACATACAGTCCTAAACCGATCGCGGCACATAGTGGATGATTGCTGTCCGACTCCATAGGCCCGGACACATCTACTAACGCAATGATATTGTCTAACTGTCGGGTCTGTTTACTATAACGTTTCCATAACTCGTTTATAATAGTTTTTTCGTGTGTAATATCCATACCTTTATTCATGCTGTTACATATATTTAATGCCAACTTTATATAGTCGACGATCCCTATATGTTTTCCTTTCATCGTCTTTATTCCATCCTTTACTTCATCCATATAAGTCAATAAATTTATACGACATTCCACACGATCGTTATTTCGGCTGCGTACATCATTGTTCCAGGTGTTATTATTTAAAAATGAATTCATTTGTTTCAACATAGTGACCCCCGTTACTTTGTCGAAATCTATCCTATTCCACACATGTCCACATTGTTTAATTTGTATGGTATCAATATAATTGTTTAAATGACTAACAAGTTGCCTATAATGCGTCTGTGCCTTCTTTATTGAAGATATAGACCATCCATTCCCTCCATATATAGAAAAATAATCTTTCGCCAGAACAACGTGTATCCATCCAAATTTGCGACTTGTCTCCCTCGGTATCCATTTCGCAACTAAACTACATGGCAAGTCATTACATATCTGTTCCGCATCCTGTCTCACTTGATCATTTATCATTTTTACTAATTCAATTGGACAACTATTTATCTCATTCATATAATATTTTATATCTTTCCAAGATCCATATGGAATCATTGTATGTTTGGTTTTATATCCAACGAATCGCTTCATTATTTCCACAAAAATCGTCCGATCTATACTCATTAACTCCTTTAATAATATATAACTTAACCTGTATTCTCCTTTTCCATTCTCAATGTCACGTGTATGTGCGATCATCTTTAATAATATTTTCTTATCTTCATTACTACCATTTACATAACAAGATTTAAATGTTTGACTTAGCCGTTCCAATTGTGAACGGCACGTAGTTCGTACCAATTGATAAAATAATTGTAAAATCTTTTCTTGCTGGACAGTTGACCATTTATATTCAATATGGTTGTTTTTACCATATTGAATATCATTTAAATGAATATCTGTGAATACGAAAGATACCATATGGATGGTAGTTATAGACGTTATATCTTTATGTAATTTCCCAATAATTACTTCCGTATAATCGTTCCCTATATAACAGTTCTGTATACTCACTTCTTATCTCTCTTTCTAGTTTTACCATGTATGATATTAAATCTCACACGCTTTGTATTTACCTGTGATTTATGTTCTACTTCATTAAAGATGATAAACATGTTGTTAATCTCATGGAGACATCCGATGGTCGACTCCATTTTGTAATTATCAATATGTTTAAGACTCGCCATAAACTCATACTTTTCATTGTTCATTAAAAAGTTTTTCAATTCCCCGTGCTTTAATGTAAAATTGTAAATCAGTATACTTAATAATTTATACTTTGTATGATCAATTGTTTCGTGTTGTTTTATTAAATGTAACAGTTCTTCACGTTGAATTTCATTACTCTTGGTTAACTTTATTAACTTCTCACTTGCGCGTACCAACTCTTTGTTATTATTTATATATAATATACTTACTCTTAACTCTTTTATTTCTTCTGGATAAAACATCGAATAATATGTTTCTTCTTCTTCATACTTGTCTATCCAACTGGTATCTATTTCTTCACCATCCATTAATTATTTTAGATATTATTCAAATACATTTTTAACTAATAATCATCTTCTAAATACTCTTCCTCGTCTATCGGTTCGAATTCTTCTTCTAACTCATCTGGTACATCATCATATATATCAAATTGGCTAGCGTATTCTTCATACTCAAGACGATCTAATTCCGCCTGTGCGATGCTATCCAACTCCCCTGTTTCTTTATAATATCGGTTTGATTCTAAACTAGTCTTAATATAATTATCGTAACATAATTGTTTTATTTCTTCGACTTCACTCAATTCCTCTTGATATTTCATATTATCTAATTGTTCTTCCGTAAAAGTTTCCTCCCAGGATGACGACCAGTTTACCCCATCTCTACTATATTCAATTTTATGTACTAAACAATGGTTCTCTTGAACTGGCCATCTAGGATCGTATTTCAATCCTCTCATAATCGTTGGACCAATCCATTCTGCTCCTTTCCAATACTTTGGATCGTTTACATTTATTTTGTACTTCTCCTCTTTACTCTGTTCTGCTTCAGGTACATTCACCGCATTCAGCCAGTCTGTTTTGTTTACAGAAAGTTCAGGTGTTTTCGTATTTTTTACCAGTTCCGGAAAACTTTCACCCATTAGAAAATCCATCGATGCGGTTGGCTGTTTCGGTTTCTGTGGTAGCGTTGTTTTTTCATATTGACCCGAGTTGTTGTTTCTATTTGACGATCTATACGTACTACCCGGCGTGTCGCGCGACCTTCCGGCTGACGTGGAAACGGTACTGCTTGTATTTTCTTTTAAGCTATCAAAACGTCCCATATTTGTTATATTACGGTGGTATTATCAAACTATATTAGTCTTATGACCATATATGTCTCGTTGTTTCTATATTCTTTTTAATATATTTGTTCGTCAGTGTCTCGAAACTAAAATGTATAATATTATGTGTATAACTAATATAAAACCAAGTCAATTAATATATATGAGATAGAAATATCTCTCGTTACATTATGTTGTGTCAAATTGGTACATCTACTTGTGTAATGATTGTTTCCTAACAGCAAATAACCCGGCTTATATGTCTTATAAACAAATTTAAACGTTTTATTTATATATATATTACAGGAAACCGCGTCAATAATCAATACGTTTTGTTTATTGTTAAAATTGTTAATTGTTTATAGTATATCATAAAAAATTGACATAAAATATTATGATTTATTTAATACATAACTATATTAAATATGTCATGCGATACGACACAATTAAACGCGACTATAGAAACTGATACACAACCTTGTTTAAATCCATCTATATGTATCCCTCGGGTATTTTCAAATATTTCGACGAAAATGATCATCGATGTATTTCAAAATAAACTTAAACTAGGAATCGTTACCAAGGTGGATGTTATACATCATCCTGTAGATCATCATTTTAAAAAGGTGTTTGTTCATTTTAAATGTTGGTACGATACTGACAAAAGTAACCACGTACGCCAATTGATTAATACCGGTAATATTATTAAAGTGGTTTACGATGAACCATGGTTTTGGAAATGTTCATTAAATCGGGTAACATAAATTTACATATCATTGAAAAATAAAATAAATATAACTTATGATACATGAATAATGATTATAGGTTCCTTGGAATTTGAATCACTGCCGAATAATGTGTTTAAAGTGGTTGATATTATGCCTCGTTCCAATGAATCTTTTTCTTTCTCTCTGTTGTTCCCGCCTAACCAATTACCCGTAATATTCAATTCTCATTATTTTCACGCCAATAATATCAGTAGTCTCTCTCATTTCATACAAACGAATTCATTTACTATAGCAATGGCGAGCCAATTTCTTTCAGACATGTATATCTTATTTCAACATTTACATGAATCGGGTTATTCTATTTCATATATTGATCCACATGATATTATAGTTGTTGAAAATATTACAGATTATCATTCCTACCATGAATCAGATCATAGTTATCCTCGTGTGAGTCAACCATATGATATTCCAAATCATGCTCATAATCGACTTTCTTTTTTATTTTCCAACTATAATAAATTATATAAAGTAACTAATAATATCATATGTGTTACGGAGTGCTATAAACGAAATAGTATGTTTATACCACCCGAATTTATAACGAACGAAACCATCCCGTTTTACTGTAACCGGTCTTCTGCCTACTATAGTTTAGTTCAAATTATATTACATTGTTTTAAACAGACCAATCGTGAGCTATCTTCTTATTCGTTTACGGACATTTTGAATTATTATAAAGATACGAAAATGTACTTTACATTGAAATTCTCTCTTCATGATGACCCAAATAAAAGAGAATTTGTACTGTTTTAATTTATAATTTAATTTCTAATGTTAAGTTATATGTCTATCGCAATTCTTAAAAAAAAATCACGAAATACACCCCGAATCGCTCCTATTTCTGGCAAAGGTCACGATGGGTTTTCATTGAATGGAGGTCATCGAAACATTGGTGCTGTCGGACAGTTTAGAATGGTTTCAAATACAACACGCACACCATTTAAAGGTAATCTACCACGCGGTCATGGCGGAAATGGTGGTAAATACTACGATCATTATTTAAATTCAGGTAGTTGTTGTACGAATGATAATACCATTATTAAAAAATCGTCGTTAAATACTCCCGGCATGATTGATACCAAGTATAAATGGACAAAAGGTACATATCCTAATTATTGGGTGAAAGAAGACGATAGTAGTTATAATCTTACTCGGGATCAAAATACGTATATTCATAATTTAACGCAAACTGTTTCTGGTGGTGGGAATGGTTGTAAATCTAATTTTATAAATAGTCAGTCCAATAGTATGAATAATAACGATACTACGGATAATTCGAACGGTATATACAATTGCGCTGGAAATCGTCGTGCTTGCTCTTATTTTATCGGAACGAAAAAATACATTCGCACACCCTATGCCAAAAATTTTAATCAACCTGCCATGAGTCAAGGGCAATACATTGATACTGGAGGCGTTGCTCGAAATAATTGTCTCCCCACGCCCGCAAATAAACAGCCTTTTCCTATGACTATAAATCATAGTAGTGGTTGTCAATCTAACTATTTGACATGGCAAGATGCGGTTAATGCTGGAGTATTACCTATGAATTGGCAGCCCGGTAATTAGACGGACAAGTATACGGACAAGTATACGGACAAGTATACGGACAAGTATACGGACAAGTATACGAACCACATGTATACGAACGAATGTATTCACCTTTTAACAAAAAAAATGCCGCATACTATTGGTATTATCTCTTCATTATTTTTTTTATATTGGGTAACTTTTTATTTAAGAAGCGATTTCCTTGACTTATATGAGTTGTATTATAATCTCTAACACGACATTTCGTGAGAGTACCTTCTGAATTACTATATATGATATATTTAATATGTAGTGATTTCATAACTTCTGAACACCTGGCGCATGGTGCAGAATCTTTATAGATTATTCCCGACGTATCTTGTCTAACAACGTAAAGGCTTACGCGTTCATAAAACGCACATTGATATATTGTTTTTACAGAGGCCGATGACTTCTTGCGAAACATTCTAGTCAATTTTCTCATCACGTCTATTTCCGCATGACAACTACATACATCCTCCAAAAAACCATCATTTGAGTGGCATCTATCTGTATTATATCCACGCGCAATTATGTCGCCACCAACTACCGCGACGCATCCGTGTTTATGGTACTTCATATTTGACTTGTTGGCTTCTAACATGGCTATATTCGCAAACCTCTCATCACGCAAATTACACCTATACATACTAGTATCCTTGATTCCTAATAAAACTGGTTATTGTAACCGTGTGCTAACACATTGTTTATTTCATTATCTATTCTTCTTTAGGTGATCAATTTTTATTAAAATTGAAGTAATATAAAGTCAATCGCATAATTATATTATTGATCACCATGGCGCCTGTTATTGAAAATACTCTTAAAATTTATATCCCATATACTCATTCTACTCTTCGCATGTTTTATATGAATCGTATTACGGATCATAACAATAATCTTTCCGATTGTTATGCTGATTCTGGATTTGATATAGGACTTCCAACGAATCTCATCTTGAATAAGCATATTGGCAATAAACTGTCTCTTGGAATTCACGCCGCAATGTGGTCAAAAGACGGTCTACCCCAGGCATATTATTTGTATCCTCGCTCTAGTATTAGTAAAACTCCTCTGCGCCTTTCCAATTCTGTTGGAATCATCGATCGTGGTTATAGAGGAGAACTTGCTGCGATGGTAGATATTATTGATCATAACAATAGCATTCCATATACGGTTAATGCGTTAGATCGTTATTTCCAAATTTGTCATCCCGCATTAAATCCATTTAGGGTTGAATTGGTCAACACAATTGAAGAACTCGGTATCACAGTTCGTGGAGAAGGCGGGTTTGGTTCTACTGGATTATAATGACATCACTTGCTCGTTCAGTCATAGTTAGTTAGACAATAGTTAGTTAGACAATAGTTAGTTATCTTATGTGTAATTCTATAATTAAGTTTATTTTTATCGTATCGCACCACTACTATAATATATATGTATTTTACGTATATATTATGCTATCGGCCTTCTTGTATTGAATTTTATACAAGCGCATCGTGAACGCAGCGTGAATCGCCTCATATAAGTCATCATCTAAATATATTTATCCGGATACATACTTACATTACTTACTACGTTTACTATTGGCCCCTACGTTCTTATACCCAAACCGTGATAGAATACGCTTTGCCTTGTCTTGTATGTTTTTATATGTCTTACGAACATATCTAGGTTTAAATGTTTTGTAAGTGGATTTCGCATTTCCCCACTCCTTTGCCCGTATATAGGCGGAATACACGCCTGTGGGATTAATACGACACGTTCCCTTATTACATATCGGAAAACTCTTTTTGGGTCCCAAAAAGCATCTCTTTCCGCATTTTTTCAACATAATGGTTCGTTGATGTGTTCCTGGTTTCTTGTTTGACCACCCTTTCGTCGGTTGTCCGTGCTTAATCTTTTTTGTTTTTCTTAAATGAAACATATACACTATCCCTATATTTTTATGTAATTCATACGCACAATTTTGTATTATGTATTTTATATAATTTTATACGATTACTTTGATAAATAATTATAATTATAAATATAAGGATATAATAATGGACAATCTCCCTTCTAATGATATAGAAGCTGGCGTAAATAATATTTCGAATGACCCATCTGAAATTTCGGTTAATGATATTCACATTACACCTATTTCTATGCTCCCCAAATTATCTATACCTGGTAAATATAGTAAACGGACAAATAACCGCCCGACAACACGACTGGCTCAAGAAAGTCCGGTCAGTAGTTCTGATGATTCCCAAGAGTCTGATACAGATAATACTGATCTAGCCGATTACAATGAACATAAATACATGTCGTTTGACACACAAAATCGACCTACGCTCGAATTTATTAATCTAAATGACAATTATAATATTATATGCGATAAACTCAGCGATGCGGGTAGTACAAACATTCAATTCACTGACTATAAAATAGCAAACAGAATACTCGATGCGCACGATAAAATTAAATTAAAATATGTATTTCCCACTTTAAACTACAAAAAATACGATATGGATAAAATCATGGAGATTATTGATGATCAGTTCGAAAAGGATATCGTCACCATTCTATCGAATCACCTCGATATTATCGCATCTTATTTAAGTTGTCAAAAAATATTGTATATGGAGGCTGCGCACTATACATCCACTTGGTTGAATCTCTTGATGATACCTACCATCATTCTTACCTCCGGATGCTCTGTATTAAGCGGAACCAATGTCATAGACACCTCTATTATCGTTTCTTGCTTAACCGCATTTAGCTCGCTATTGCTAGCTATCATTAATTATTTGAAATTAGATGCCGCAACTGAGGCTCACAAAACTTCTTCACATCAGTACGATAAATTACAAAGTCAAATTGAATTCTTATCGGGTAATACATTATTGTTCAGCGCGTCGTCGTTTAATGGAAACACGATCGTCAACCGGAAAAAACAAAATATATCCAAGAATTTAGATAATATTCGAAATAAACAAACTATTATGTTTCAAGAGTTAGACAAAGAATATGATTTATTGCTTAGAAGTGATAAAATTTCCATTTTAGTAGATAAGGAATATCAACATAAATTAAATGAAATGAGCAAATTAAACGCACTTGCCAAAGATATTAGTAATAATATTCATGCCAATACTGATATTACAGACAATCATATTAATCTTATCTATTTACCACCAGAAAGAGAAACTATTGAAAAAGATATTCGCAACAAGATACTAGAAGAAAAGAAACTTAAACGGGCTGAAATTACTGAACGATTGCGAACTGAACTAGGTAATTTAAACTCTGAGTACGATTATTTATTTGCGGATGAAGAAATGAAGAATCATAGTCAGATGATCGTGAATATTCGCCAAGAATTAGACAATATCAAAAATAAAATTAAAGATATAAAAGAGACGAATCAATTCATCATACCGCGTGATATTAGGTATCGTTTTCCTACCGTCTACAATACTAATGTCTTTACATGGATTAAAACAATAGAGGAGTATAAAATGTACTTGGCAAATCAATTGTTGGATATAAAAAATAATCTAAACCATCTAAACAAATGTATCTATTTCTCGATCCAAAAATACAATGATATTCAGAAAAACAATCAGGATAAGGATAGTATATATAATCTTACAGACATTAATAATATTTTAAAAAAACTAAGACAGAAACGGAAATATTTTACGCGGTTAAAGCGAAATGTAAATACCAAGCTTATTAACTTGGGAACTGCGTTTAAAGATGTCGATAGAATGTTTAAACAGGAAATTATAAATGCCGAGAACCGAAAACGCTATAGAATACGGATATTCTTTATCACCTCCTTGATAAATATATTTTTTATATTTTTCAGCATTTGGTGTTGTTGCTCCTCGTGTATATGGTCGGTGGATGATTTTCCAATTATTATATATCTGAAAAATTGTAAACAACAATATGTTAAAGATGTGATTGAAAAGGGTAGCGTTTTGTATGAAATTTTAGATAGTAGGGATGATAATGTTGAAAAAAAATTCATTAAGATGAAAAAACGGTCTATATTTTCCCTCTTGAAAAAAGCGGAAGATCCTGATGATGTCTACGAAAAATACGATTCGGATGATTCTGATGCGAAATTAAGCGATTGGGATTGCTAATTCGTTGTTATAAATTATACAACAACAATTCGATTGCTTGTGACAAATGGGGAGTGTTCGGTGTTGATTCGCTCCAAATAATTGTATACATTGGACAAATCAATCATGTGGAACGCGATCATTGGATTACTACACGTGTGTCGTGATATTGATTAAAAGGTGTAATACGAATACACATACGCATACTTGTTAAGGTGATGGATATGATTTCTGAATGATAGATTAAAAATTGAATGAATTTTTATCGTTTTTATTCCTTATAATTCCTTATAATTCCTTATAATTCCTTATAATTCCGTCTAATTCAATGAATACATACGAGTTTATTCAAAATGCGCGAGAAATTCACGGACGAAAATACAATTATAAAAAAACACAATATGATGGTCCATGTATACAGGTAAATATATCTTGTCGTATACATGGCGACTATAAAACTTTACCAAATATCCATTTACTTGGAGGGGCTTGTCCGAAATGTCATAACAAAAATAAGTTCAACCTGTTGGTTAATTATTTTACAAATAATATTTATGGTAAAAACAACATAAACAAATAATAATAATGTATTATGGGGAGGGTGGGAGAGACAATTAAACCGGGCTTAGCTCAGTTGGTAGAGCAATAGACTGTAGTGGTTTTATCGATAGGTATCTATTGGTCATCGGTTCAATTCCGATAGCCCGGAAAAATTAAAATAAAATGTGAATTTTATTTTAATTTTCGTTATTATATAAATGAATGATTAAAAAGGCCAATTCACATTTGAAACGCCCATTTAGTCAATATCTTTTTTCTAATTATACATTATAATGGAAAGTGGTTTAACTATGTTGTTTCATTCAATTGTAATTGGAATATTTTTATATATTTTTATGATTTATATATTCGGACAAAGACAAATCGTAGCTGAAAATAGAAGTATACTTATAGCCGCGTTTATATTGATATACATGATAATATTTGGGCATGGTTTACCCATACGAACAAATAAAAATTTGTTTTAGTTATTGTTACAGTAAAGGTTTCTAATTTATATAATACATTATTACTCTAGGTAGATAGATTTATGTAGGTAGATTTATGTAGGTAGTATTTGTGGCGGTTGTAATGAAGTTCTTATTTTATTTTTTATTATGTAAATAGACGAAATTGATAATAATAATATTTCAATTGAAGACCTAGTAATCATAGGGATATCTTTATGTATGACATTGTAATACAACCACATAGTGGATGAAGAAATACTTAAAATACAAAATGTTAACGATAAACTGTTCGTACTTTTATTTTTATATAATAAAAACATAAAAATAAACCTAGCAACAACCGATATAGATGTTGCCGTATAAGGCAAATAATTCAATTGTGCGTCATTCATTATAAACATATATTATTATATGTTTATATAGTTGATAAGATTTATTAGAAGACGTGCGATACGGTATGACACCTTTTCTCATTTAGAACACCTATTATTTTTAATTAAATATACGAACACATGTGAGATCATATTAAGACATCAAACTCTTTAATGACTTCGGAATCTTCTTATGTTTTTTCAGAAGGTTGACTACCCATCTTGTTCCACTCAACTGAGATACTTCTAAGACATCTAGTTTCAAATCTTTGCGAGCGAGCAATACATCCAATAATTCCTCGTCTCTTTTATCAACCAGTATATAAAATAACGAAAATTCCTCGTCCCACTCCGGTCCCCACTCCAATCTATATTGTATCTTTACGTTGACATCAAACCTCGGATCATTCATCATTTTAACCGCCGCATTATAATTCGCTATACCCTCTGGACTATCTTTTCGGCGCGCCTTCCTTAGACCCACATATCTAATTATTTCCTTGCTATCAAATGGGGTTATTTGTTCACATATCTCCGTAATATCACCACGGCATAAAGGACACGTTTTATCTGGTTTTACACCGCACCATTTCGACAAACATTGTTTATGAAACTTATGATGGCAATCTGTTTCCACCTTTGTATCGGGGGTTAATTGTTCTAAACATATCCCACATTCATCGTTATCTGGCGAATTTCCACCACGCTTAGATGTTTTATTTCTGGCTTTTCGTGTACCTGCTTTTCGTGTTCCGACTTTTCGTGTTCCGACTTTTCGTGTACCTGCTTTTCGTGTGCCGTGTAGAGTTCGCTTAACTACACGTTTTGATGTTGCCATATACATAATATTGATAAAATGTTATTTCCCTTTTACCTATTTATAATGCCACTCTTTTTGTTTTTGAATGCCCATATTTATATTTTTTTCTTGATTTATTTGCTAATATAAATGCCTTTTTTTTATGATTACAACCTGTTTTTATTATATCATAATCAACTGCCGCTGATTTTCCAGCAGTTAATGAACTGGCTAATCTTGCTAATCCCCACGATTGGGGAGTTTGGTTTGGTCTTGAACCAGACGAATAGTACGCTCCCTCTCCTTTTTTAACAATTTTATTTAGTGCTGCTAATTTACAACCCGTTTTTAACGATAATTCTTTATTCGGTAAAATATTTTTTATATTATATATTTTGCGAGCATTTAATATATGTTTTGATTTCATATTTTTATAAGACCTAATCATTTTGCGTGTATAATATTTGTGTTTTTTATACAGTCTTTTTGATTTTATTAGCATTTTAAATTGTTTTATCTTATCCATTGTTGTTAAATGTTTTGGTAAATATCTCATTGGAAATTTTATATTATTATTCATCTACTATATCTATATATTATAATCAGCGTTCTATTCATAAAATGTTGTATGGAACAAATAAATAATGTAATGAGTTAATATACAGTGGTTTAAATGTTTAGTAATAAAAAATATATTTTTTTAAACAATTATACTTACTGTGCTGGGTTGAATGATTTAAAGGATCGGTTTACTGAGTATATAAAAGTAAGTATCATTTTAAACTTAATTCCAATAATGCCCGTTATATATTTATCTGATTTTCATACAAAAAAAACGCATAATTTATTAACAGACTACATTGACATACCAAAATTTGTTTGTACATCGTTTCCTTCCAATACAGATGAAATCTTTTATTGGAATCTTACAAATAATTTTATACCATGTGATAATTTATATCATATACATAGAGAACAAATTTTAAATTTAAAACTAAATATTGGTTTCTTAGAAAAATATAAAATAATTGCGAGAGAGGTAATACGACAACTAAAAAAACCGATATGCGTGGTACATGTACGCCGTGGAGATTATTTAAACATATGTAACTCCTTACATTATACTACTTCTCCTGAAAACATAAAAAATGTTTTACACCTTTTCACGTTTCAAATGCCGATTTAAGACAATAACAAATAGTTTTTTACTATATATTCTTCTTCTTTCATATGGATAATTAACGACTTACAAAGATTATATTTTTCTTCTTCTGTGTATGATTTAGTTGTGCTTATATGATTATGTTCTCTAAATGTGTGTTTTATGTTCTCAATATGATTAAACATTTTTTCTTCTCCTTTTGAGTGACAATAAAGCGATTTTATAAAAGATGTAAATGTTGGTAAATGTATTTGTTGATTATTTTCAAAATCTTCTATAAATAAATGTGCTAAAATATAAAACTTTCTATGAGATTTATACCATTTGAAATATTGTGTATTTTCCCAAAATTCCATTTATATTAATATATACTATTAAATCGGCGTTTGAAATGTTAAAAGGTGTAAAAAAATATAATTTTGAAGATTGTTACATAAAAACAAACGAAACCAACCTAAGTTTTTTTGATAAATTAAAAAACGATTTCAATGTAAAGTTTTTTACAGATTTTGATATTTTAAAAGAAATTTATGATAGTGGAGATAATTATGCTTTATATTCGGTTGAATGTTGTATGCGTGATTTATGTGATATAAAAATAAGTACTTTTAATACGTCGTATTCTGAACCATGTTGGTTGCCAAATCATGATATTAATTTTTTTAATGATTATTTAGATAACAATAAAGGGTATCAATAATATAAACGACGCGTCAATGGTTTCCTACTATAAATGTGAAAAAAATCGACAATTGGACCGCGTGTGTATAATATGTTGTCTTTTATAACACAATTGTAAATCGTATTGCTAATTGTCCTTTCAATCGATTTGTGATTTTAATTGTATACATATTATGATGGATATATGTATACAAGATCTATGGTTCTGAAAATGGAACAATTGATAGTATCGTATCTGGTATAGAATAGTTTTCTATACTATCATGGGATGTTTCATTTACAGGTTCTATTACATTCGTTTCTATAAATGGTAAACAATTTGTCACCGTTGTTGCCAGACTATCGATGCCTTCGTTATTTGATACTTGACTTTTGGTTGATTCGCCGGTGTTTATAGTTTCTTCATTGATTGGAATTATTGTTTCGTTTTCCAAGCTAATCTGTTTCTCTACAGTTTCTTCATTGATTGGAGTTATTGTTTCCTTTTCCGTGCTAATCTGTTTCTCTACAGTTTCTTCAAATTCACATGTTATATCATTCTCTACGATTATAACATCACAAGTATCCAATACTGTGGGATGTATTTTAGCTGTTTGTTTATTATGGTATTTTGTGCGATACAATTTCTTAAATTTTATATATTCTTGTTTATTATACAATTCATACAATTGTTCTCTGGTAGAGATGCTATGTAGTTGGGTACTATTGTCTGGAGCTATTTTTGTGAATAGTATGGTTGAAATATAATTATTGTACAAATAGATTAGTATGAATATGCCAATTATACTAATCGAACCATACATCACACTTAATATTAAATTATCAGGTAAAATTGTTTTTTTTTGCGGAGGATTATATGATAATATTGCGGTAGGTAGACATGATGGAATTGAAGTAGGTAGACTAGTTGGATAAATTGTAGGTATTATTGATGGTTGCCCTGATGGTTGCCCTGATGGTTGTCCGGATGGTTGTCCGGACGGCTGACCACTAGGTTGTCCGGATGGTTGCCCGGACGGCTGACCACTAGGTT
>JACCDP010010796.1_pt1 | contig 15686 bp, 11 predicted proteins | sample 7445841 | NCBI WGS metagenome assembly JACCDP01 (sample SAMN15323441, study PRJNA562643) | freshwater metagenome | isolation source: river surface water | place: USA:Blue River Watershed | collected 2017-08-17 | reverse complement strand
TCCTATCATAATAATTAGTTACCAAACCATTTTTGTAGTATTTTTCCTTGGTTTTAGTCTTATTATAATACTTATCTGCTTGCTCGTTGACCTTGGTATCGTATAGCCAAGAGAAGATTTTCTGCTTGGATTCTTTGCGGTCAAACTTATTTTCAAAGATATGTTCACGATTCCAATCGTGCAGATCAATATCGGGTTGTTTGTGCTCGTTCAAAGCCAACAGCACGCGAAGTTCGCAGGCGTTATAGTCTAGCTCCAAAAATGCATCGTTTGTCGGAGACAGAAGAAAGCGGCAGTCCTTGCTCATAGTAAGGATGGGAAAACTGTTTTTCTGTGTCGTTAGACGACCTGTTACTGCACCAAACAAATTATAGCGCACGTATGGTTCACTTTTGTGAAAACACTTCTGCTTATTAATGTTGACGGTCAAATCGAACTCTTCTGATACATTTAGACGTTGTTTTGAAATCTTGTCCAGCAAGATATCCAACTGCACCAAAAAATCATAGTTTGCAGGCTTAGAGTGAGTTTTAACCACTTCCTCACATGCGTGTGAATATATAGCGGCATATTTGTTCGCAAAGCTTTCTGGTACGAAACCAGCAAAGTCACTATTATCTGCGTGTGTAGCCGCGAACGCTTTGAAAAAAGCTTTGAGCTTCTTGTTCGCTTCTACCAGTTCTTCTGACTGAAGGGGTTTACCCAATAGAAAATATTTTGCACAGTCCACACTTTGTTCGTGCGACCAAGCAATTTTATTTGTATTTTTGATTTTATTGTTAACGAATTCTACAAACCCACTCATGGCACCAACTTTTAAAACTTTCCATAAATGTATACTAGGGCGCTATGCTTGTCAAGGTTCTTGTTGTATATGGACAACATCTTGTTGGATAACTTATTGAGTTCAATAACATTATACTTAAAATTATTTTCCGAATTTAAAAGTTTTAAATAAGATTTTAGAAAAAAAGTTTCTTCAAATTTTAGAAAATCTTCAAGTACTTTAGGAGGAGATTCTCTTGTAATATGTTTTAAGATAGTTTTTTGCTTATTTCCGCAGTAATAAGCTTCAGAAAATTGATCTCTAAAGTTATAAAGATCGGTATATGCATTATAGAAAAATTCTTTTTGTTTTTCATAATCTATAAATAATAATATATCAAAATATTGTTCAATAATAAAATCAACTGTTATATCTTTTTGTGATGGGTAAATCTTTTTAACTATTGATTTTATGTTAGGGTGGGAGAGATTGGCTGTAATTTGCCAAGGTATATTTTTATCAATATAAAAACCATATTGTTCTGTTAACTTTCGTAAAACAAGAAAGTTAGGATCGGATAAGAAATCTACTTTTTCCTGATCATTATTAAATGGTAAATTTAGTAATGTTATAGAAAGACCGCTGACGTTTCTTAAAGCATATGAATTATAGTATTTCATGTGAGTTTGAATAGAATTCTTAAACGATTGTATATTGTTAACGTAACAATTAACATAGTTTTTTATATTAATTGAAGCAAGATTTAATTCGATATTTGTAGTAACAAGATTATTAAACAAGACAGTATTTTCTTTTACTATTGGTTCAAAATCAAGACCGACTTGTGACATATATGGCTTACTTAAGCTTTTATTTATGATTGAATTTTTATTTATCTGCCCGCTCAAAACTAGAGAATAGTATTTTTCTACTAATTGTTTATAAGCAAAAATAACAAAGTCTAATGCGACAATACCATATTCGTCATCAAATAATATCTTATCTGCTTTCGGCAAAATTTCTAAATTATTTTTATTTTTAATACCATAGAATCTTTTATTTCCATCAAGAAAATCAATAAAATTTATATAGTTTGAGTAAAACGATGTGAACGAATCATAAGATTGTTTATTTTCTAATATGGTTTTAATTTTTCTTTCGTTTCCAAGATTATAAGCCATACTTTTAAAAATCCTTATTTGCCATAGCTTTCAAATTTAGCAACTATATTTGTTGTAAAATCGCCAGCCTCAAGATTGTGCGATACATTGGTGACTAAGTAATACCCTCCAAGTGTAAACTTTCTTGCAACCGAGTTAAGTTCATTTGATTTCCCAAAACCTAGCAGACTTGTATCAACATAAATAAGTTGACCGGGTTTAAAATATTGAAAACCGAAACAAGATATATTAACATCATATCTTTGAATGACATTGAATTTTTCGTCGATAGGTCTACCATCATGTTGAGCAGAAGCATTATGAATTGCATTTGCATATCTAGAAGCATTATTTATTGGAACAAATTTAACGTCTTTTAGAATGCCAGTTGTTGAACCAACAAAAAAATGAAATATGCCAGCTTCTAAATTATCTTTATAATTTCCATTCTTTGAGACATAACTTGATTGTCCATTTAAAAATAAATATTGATAAAATTCTGTTTTTATATCTGTATCACCCACAAACGCAGTTCGTGATCCCCCAAAACCCTCTCTAACATCTGATGGTAATATTTTTAATACCCCATTATTAATTAACGAGGGTAAATCAGTGTAAGATAACTCTATGGTTCGATCGCTATACGTCTTGTTAATAGAAAATGAAGATTTAGTGAAAGTAGCAAATTTATTTTGCCACTCATCTATTTGTTGGATAGCACCTAATACACAATCATTCATAAAATCTTTTATGAACTTATCAAAAGGATAAATTTTTCTTTCTTGATCTACAACATTTTTTAAAAACCATGCAACAAAATAATTATAACTTATTGGAAAGTATCCCAAATCCATAGTTTTCTTTTGGTTGTCTTTATTAAATACATCAAATGTACATAATACAACTTTTTTGCTATCCATTGGTGAAGTATCACCTTGATCAACAGCCATGTTTGAATACATATTTTCTGTTAATACGGATACAAGATCCCCTAAAAAAAAGTATTTAAAATAAATTGATCCATATTCTACTCTTCCTTCACCACCCAATACCCTTGCCTCTGCTAACGCTGGCGGTCCTCCTCCTTGTGATACAGATGCAAACACAGTTGTGAGTTCTTTTTGTGCATTTGTTAAATTTGTTGTGCCGCCCAAAGTAGATTCCTGTTGTTTTCGTAATCTAGCTAAAACATTTTTTGTAGCACCCCATTCTAATGCATATTTAGAAAATTCTTTTTGTGTTTCTGCCGATAGATTTTCAAAACCTGATATAAAATTTGGAGTAAACGTTATACGAGAATTAATTCCAAGATCGGAATTGAAAGAAAGATTTCCTTGATATACTGATGCTCTATAAAACATACGCCTCATAATAGAAATATAACGAGCATAATCAATTTGATTATTTGATTCTTCAATTTTGGATTTTAATTGTTTTTTTCTATATGAGTAATATTCGGGTGTAATTTTACCATCTTTTAACCAAGCTTCATGAAACGCTTTACTATTTCTTTCAGTTAATTGTTCATCTGCTTTTTTTATAGTTTGTAGGCTGGCATTATCCTCACTTACCTTTGGATCTGTGGACCTCTGAGATTCGAGATTATCTATTGTCTTTTTTATATCATTTTGTTTTTGTGTATCCGAAGTTTCACGAAGTTGTCTTTGTAAATCGTTTATTTCGTTAGCCAAACCCGCCGTATAGGAAGTCCATGCACTATTTAAAGCTGCCAACTGTTCTTCGTTTTCTTTTATTTTATTTTCTAAATCTGTAATTTCTTCTAAAAAAGTAAACTTATGAACTAAAACATCGGCACTTAAAGAGTTAGCTTGTGTTTCTGCTGCTCCAATAAAATCTAAATTTAAAGTAACGCTACCATCTGCATTAAATGATAAATTATATGTAACTAATGATAATACTAATGCCAACTTTTCATGATATAGCAATTTTATACTATCAGGTACATCGCCATTAATTTGAGGGGTTGCCCAACCTAATAAAATAGTATACGCAACTGGTTGGGAATTAGCGTCTTTAGTAGGAACTGTCAGTAATTGTTTGTAAAGATCATTATTTAATAATACTGATGCGTTTTGAAAATACAAAGACATAGAAGTTCTATAATTGTAGAATGCACCTGTGTTACTTATAACATCAATTTTTAATGATGAAAGACCACAAGAGTAATAATTATCTTTAATTACAGACTCTAAAGAATTTTGGGTATAATGAGTTGCCATAGTTAATTCTATGGCTTCCTTATATATCATTCTATTAGATCTTATTGGAACTCTAGCTATTTTTACAAATGAAATTAAATGTGCTATATCTCGGTTAGTTACTTTTAATAAATCTTCTGTATACTGCTTTGAAATAAAAAGGTTTATAAACTCACTTGTAGACTCTGAAGCTACCTCATCCTGTGAATCGGTATAAAAAACGCTAAATTCTGGCGGCGACGCATCAGGAGGAAGTAATTTTTTTACCCCATAAGTTAAATATTCATCAATCAATTTATATTGAGTTACGTCATTGATATCTAATTTATTAAAATCAAAGAGTTTAAATTCTTGCTTTTTTATCGAAATGGGATCAGCCATATTTTATCCTATAATACTTAAAATTTCATAAAGAGGTAACGGAATGTATATATTATCGCCAACAGTTACATGTTGTTCAGTGGGCTTTTGATTGAATTGAGCAATAATCCACCAGTATGTTGAATCTTTATAATATTCAAAAGCAAGTTTTTCATAAGAATCACCTTGTTTCCATATATGCAAAATTTTTTCCATATTTTGCATTTCTTGTGCTGTTGGATATTTTATATTAGCAGTATCATATTGTTTAAAATTTCTTACACCTTTATCAAACATCTTCTGATAATAAAGAGGGTCTTCATTAAAAAAGAGTTTTCTTTTATTTAATCTTGAAACCATTATAACACTCCAATATTATTTAAACAAGTACGCTATCTGCATTAGATTTTTCTATTTCATCTGTCGGCTCTAAATCTTCATTATTTAAATTACCTAAATCGGCTTGTGCTGTTTGCTCTGTAATATTAACAACCGGATATGGATACGCAGCTTGAGCAAATCTGTTTTTAGTCCAACCAAGAACCTTTGTGTGTAGTACAGTAAAATTTAAATTTATTTTAAATTCTTTTGGGTAAATATGTTTGTCATCGCTTACAAAATATCCTGACTCATTTACGGGAGAAAAATCAACTCCTGTAAAATAACCATACAATGCACTTCCGCCTTCTGTTGCCAGATTTTCAAATTTTAATCTGCATATCGGAGGTGTTGCAATACCTGATGTGACCTTTGCATCCGAGTATGAAGGATATTGAAATTTGATCAATAGCGATATTCTTCTTAGGTGTTCTGCTGCATTTTCTATAGAGGAAGAAGGCACAACAAACGCTAAAGTTATTGTTCTTGTAGTGTTCTGATAATTAACAACTGGGTCCATACGTCCATAAACAGTTTGAGACTTTATATTTGTTTTATAAGAATCACTAAAAGAAGACAAAAAAGCACCAAAACTTACTTTGTTCCCACTAGCAACATGCGATATGTCAATACTAAATTGTTCTGTATAAGCAGTTGGTGTTAAATTTGCCATTTATTATAAATCCTTTTAACTGTTACCAATGAATGGGTTGTATTTATTAGACAATGTTATTTCTTCACTGACTTTTCTACCATTCATCATTACTTGAACTGGTCTAGCAGCTAAATTATCCATTCGTTGAATCAACATATCTAGTTTTGTTGCTAATACGCCACCTTCTTTCGCCGCTACAACCGTATCTGATGCGGAGGTTATATATGATTTTCCACCAGCATTGATAGAGGAACCACCACCAACAACAAAATCATCTACCTTTTCTGAAGGACCACTCGGAGATTGTACTTTAATTGAATTACCAGAAATACCAGAAGTTATTTGTCCTGTGACATTTGCACCTTCATTTCCTGCCCCTTCTCCAGCACTTCCCAAGGCATTATAGACAAGCGCGCCTGCTGTCAACGCCGCAACACCGCCAGCAGCCAACAAGCCCAATCCAACAGGACCACCAAATGCAAGTTTTACAGCATCTGCAATAGCTGCGCCTATTGTTTTCATTTTTAATGTGTCCATAGCAACATATGCTGCTCTTACAGCCATAGTGAACGACATTACGGAACTAGCTGCAAATAACGCACCCATTATCGGGACAAGACTTGTAATTGTTTTTAACATACGAGCTAAGAAGAATGAAATTTTTCCTATATTATCTACGACTTTTATAAGAGAATTAATATTCTCTTTTGTTCCAAAAGCTGCTGCAAATGCATTTTGTATTTTTTGAAATACACTTTGTGTATGGTCTGCTATATCATTTAATTCTTGTTGTCTCTTTGCTGTTTCCTCTTGATCTTTCATATACTGTTCCATGCCTTTGCTGCCTTTACCAAACATTTTGTATAAAGTATCTTCGGGAATTTTTATTGCACTGGCATAATATTTAAGAGTTGACCTATTTACGTTTTCAATTTGAACACCTGATTTTTCAAATCCATCTTGGAGCATTTTTAACACTCCCATTGTATCGCCTTTTAACGAAGCATTCATTAAATCTACTGAATTGATAAATTGACCACCTAGAGCAAGATTCAATTCTCCTGCCGCTTCTGCTGCTTTGTCAAACGTATCATATTGATCTAAAATGCCAAATAACTCTTTTGTTTCCATACCAAGCTTTTTAGCTGCTATGGCTGTTTTTGTGAATACTTCTTCTGGTTTAGATATTCCTGCTAATTTTGGAGCTAGAGAAATAAAATCATCTAGTCCTTTTGTTCCTTGTTGTAAGGATAATGACAAAGCAGTAATAGACTTTGTGGTTGCATTCGCTTGTGGTACTGTTTGACCAAGGACTTTTGTCATTATAGTTAATGAATTTGCATAAGTTTTTCCATTAACACCAGCCAAACCAAGTTTGGCGGCTGTATCAATTAACCCATCTCGCATATCTTTATTTAATTCACTAAATGCGCCAAATCCTTGACTTAATTCTCCAACTGCATCGCGTAGTTCTTTTTCTGAAACACCAATGCCAAGCATCGCTTGACGCATTCCTTTAATTGAGCCTTCATATTGATCTAGGAAACCAAATTTTTTAAATGCTTCGGATGGACCTTGCAATACTTCGGTAACAATTTCTCTAAGACCTTTTATTTTGGTTCCAAGAAGTGGAATATTAAAACCATCTAAAATGGCAGTACCTAGTTTTTTAAGACCTTTGTCAAACATTCCAAGAACGCTTTCTAATTGTAAAGCTTGTACTGTAAATCCTTTAAAAAATTCATTGATTTCGTCTGCCGCTTGTCCTTTAAATTGATCAAAAAAGCTTTGTGAAACATTGAACATTTTTTTGGCTGCTTGTTCGCCTGATTCGAATGATTTTTTTAATGCATTGCCAACTTGTTCAATTGTTTTAATTTGTTTTTCAAATGTTTTGACTTTTTCCTCTTCTACCTTTAAGGCTTGCTTTGCTTGTTCTTTGTTTTTTTCTGCTTGATCATACGCAGTTTTTGCAGCATCGATTTGTGTTTGGTCTGCTTTTTTTATTGCTTCTTGTAATATTAAATATTCTTTATCTGAATCTCTCTCAGCCTGTCTTAGATCCGCTCTTTTTTTAACAATTTCTGTTTGTTGTTCAGATATTTTTTTTATTTTCTCGTCTAAATCTAATTCTGCCTGTAGCAAAGCAAGTTGTTTTTCTCTCAATGAATTAAGAGCTTCCGCATTTTTAATTGTTTGTTCATATTCGGATGCTATTTTTTTTGCTTCTTCTACATTCAAAGCCATAATTACTATTCCCTTTACAATCTAAAGATAAATAGTAGTTATCGAGAATTTTGAGCTTTTTCTTCTGCTTCTGCTTCTTTCTGCTTCTGTTCTACAAGCCTATTATAATACCAGTTTCTAATGGTGACTGGAAGGTTATAGAGTTCAAAAAAACTCCAGCCACCATGATATTTCATTTGAAATATTTCTTCATAAACAGATTGAATATATTTATCACTCAGGCCAAAAAAAGGTCGTGGTTAGAGGCACCTCTACCTCTTGTGACTCGCCACAATTAGAGCAGAAAAAGTCTTGTTTATTTTTAACCGAAGGTGACACAACATTGTACATCCTACGTAAGAACTTTGCATCAAACGCTGGCATCGAATCAATAAATTTATTAATGTAGCCTTTCTCTTCTTCGTCATTAATTGAAACAATATATTGTTTCATTTGATCTGTCAAAGCGGAGTCTGGTAGATTCTGTTTCTTTTTTGTTTCAGCTAAATTTGTGAGTCTTTTCTCGTCCACACCATTTAACAATTTAAATTCAACATGAGCTTTTGTTTTTGGCAATTCTAGAACAAATGTTCCGTTCTCAGTAAGAGCGACTTCGGCACTTTGAAGTTTCTCATCATCTGGAAATTCATTTGTAAATAAATCCAGATCAAAAACATACTTAGTGTTCTTGGAACAAGATGGGCAATTCATTTCTACATTATATTCTGACCCGTATCCAGATATTCTAGCAGCAACTACCAATGCACTTTTATCGCATAAAAGAATACTGTCTAAATTTACTTTTTTATCTATTAGAACACTTGCTAACAGTTTATCTAATACGACACCCTTTTGAATATAACTTTTATTTACAAGGATATCTTCGTCCTTCGCAGTCATAAAACGAATCTCAACACTTTCTTTACCATACCAAGGATGGTCTTTAGGATAGAACAACCCTTTGGATGGTAAATCAACTATTTGTGTTGGAGTCGCTATTTCTATTGGATTATTAATTTTACTTGAATCCTGACTATTGACTAGGGCTGCGACTTCTGCAACATTGGCAGCCCTTAGTCTCTCTTCGTTACGCATAAAAACCTCATTTATTTATATTACGGAGCATCAATATATGGTATACCAACTGTGGTAATGGTAGCATAATCATATACCATAGTAGCGGAAATTTCAACCATGTCTTCACTTGAATATGAAAGTTGACCAAACTCAACATTTGATACGAATGCATTATGTAATGTCCATGTTTCGATTGGATTACCATCTGCATCAATTTGTTGAATTACAACATTACCTAAAGCTTGAACTGATTTATCGCGTGATACTGTAGCTTTGTTATTAGGGTCCACAGGATAGCTATAACCAGCATTTTTTAGCATGTTAACAAAAGATTGTGTAACATCTGGGTTTGCTGGGTCTGCAAACGTCATCGTAACATCATTCCACTTTACAGTTGTTGGATATTTAAACTCATGATTTAAGTATTGGTGTCTTGAAACACCAACTACGAAAGATGGTTTTTTAACCGTTTTTGCAATAAATGGATCAAAGTTTGATACATATACCACGAATCTGTACTGACGCTTTGGATCTAATTTGGGGTCTGACCAGAATGAAGCCATTATATTATTCTCCTATTAATCTTGGAATGAAGCACCTGAATTGGTGATTACGAAATCGATTGCAATGAACTCGATAGCTTTTGTGGGCTTTAAGAAGATCTTTGCATACATGATGTTCTGATCAATTAGATCTGGTGTTGTTGTTGTCTTATCGAGGATTACTTTGTAATCATCTAGACCAAATCTTGTCTTGACGCTAGCCATTAGAGGATTGACTTGACCTAAGAAGGTGTTCCAAGTAACTTCGACGTTAGGGCTGAAGAGCAATCTTGCAGCGATTCTTGAAACTTCTTTCTTTAAGAAAATCATTAATCTTCTAACATTAATTCTATCTAGAGCAGAACGTGTTACTTGTAAAGTCTTTTGACCAAATACAACAATACCTTCTGCTGGGAATTGGGCAATAGGATTAATGTTTGCCTCGTATAGTTTATCTCTTTGCTTGGAAGTTAGTTGTTCAGAAACTTGGATTACTGGAATACCAGCAGCACCTTCTGATAGACCGCCTCTTGTGAAGCCAGCAGGAGCAAACCAAGGCTCGGCTTTTTTATCCGTACTAGAGAATACACCCAAGGCTGCGATTGAGGGAGGTGCCCACAAGGTAGCATTGTTAATGGTGTCTCTAATTCTAACCCAAGGGTAGTAAGTACAAGCGTAGCTTGAATTAATGCCTCTGTTCTTGAGTGCGCTTATAACACCATCTAGGTTGCTAGAACCTTTACCATTTGAATCTCCACCACCAAGACCATATACTTTGCTTTCATGACGAGGAGTATAAACATCAGGCAAATCGATGATTGCTAACGTATCTCCGCGAGCTTCTGCAACAGATAACATCTGATCGGTGATAGAAGAATATGTAATACCGGGGATTGTCAACAAATTCATTTCTACTCTTTCAGGGTCAGAAACAGCGTTTAGGGCTTTAACAACTGAGTAAAAAGCGTAATTTGTTGTGCTGGTTGCACCGTTCATATCTTTGTTATTGAATGGGTCTGCTTCTGTAATATTGAATCCATCAAAGCCACCGTATAGTGGAACATTAAATCTATCAATACCAGCGTTTAGAATATCAGCGTAAGTATTATTTACAGTTAATGAATTGCCATTCTTTCTACTTCCAGAGATGTAGGTAAATGATGAAGCGGCTAAAGAAGAACCACTGATATCATCCAATGTAAATGTATCTTGTGTTGTACTAGCTATTGTTGTAGAAAGAGGACGAACCAAATCGATATAGCTCTTATCGGAGTAAATTAGATTTGATTTCTTATTGTAAGTTGGACCCCAATATGCATTGGTTGGTGAGCTTAGTGAACCTGTTAATGTATCTTTTCTCAATACAAATCTAGGATACGTAATTACAGCCGTTAAAGCACCAGAACCAGTTGCGATAGTAGCTGATGATGAAGCAACGTTGGTTGAGGGAGACACTAAACCAGATGAAATTGTAAAATTGGTGGGCACTGGAGGTAAGTAACAACCAAATGGTACATACACCGGATTGATTGCGCCATTATCAACATCGCTGTTCATTACAACTCTAATGAATTTAGAAACATTTGGATAGTTACCAATTAGTGTGTAAGAATTAGTTGAATCTGACCAATCCATATATTGATCACCAATCTTCTTGGCAACATAATTTTCAGAGAATGGATTCAAATCACAACCTGTGAATGTTTCAACAATCTTTGGAGCAGCGTCATTGTCAGTAGCTTGTCTAACTACAACAGTAAATGTACCATAAGGTACAGAGGTGTTGCTAGAGGGCTTAATATCTTTTATAGAGATTTTGAACTGTCTTTGATTTGATTCGCCAGAACCAAGATCTTTGAAGTAGAAAAGCTTTTGCATATTATCTGGATTGTAATTTGCAGTATCATTGCTAGTATCTTGTGCAAAGACCCAACCAGTTTCTGCTTTGATGCTTGGAGATACGTGATCACCGTAATCTTGTGGGGTCGCTGTAGTTGTATTTGAAAGTTTTAGTACAACACCAAAATTGTTTGATGATGTAACTATGTTTCTTACATTTTCTTCAAATGTTTCACCAAGGAAGTAACCTTTTGTTTCTGAGGCGATTGAAGAGTTTGTTAAAACTGGATTTGTATTAAACACTTTACGAATATAGTATTCACTATTCTCATCAAAATTAAATTTGCTTTTATCAGAAATAGTAGAAGAACCTGAAATTTGACCTAAGAAATAGGTAGAACCAGCGGAATCATTCTTCATAACAGTTGCAATACCACTTGAAGCTGTATTGGCAGTAAATTGAGAACGGAGATTTCCGGTTAATTGAAATTCTGTTGAGCCTGTTGTTGTATAAAATACAGCAGCTAAAGTACCGCTTAAAGAAGCAGAGTCAATTAAAAATAAACCGTATGCAGAATTTGAACCTATTTTCCAGCCAGCATAACCAGATGAAGCATTTGAATTTTGATCACCGAGCAATCTTACGATTGTAGCTTTATTAGAATTCTTTAACCAAGCTTGTGCAGCATAAGTTGCATACATGGGAGATAAAAAGTTACCATCTCTCCAAACGTCATCGCCAGAACCACCAGCAACAGGATTGCCAAACATTTCAACGAAATCAGAAAAAGAACCAACTTCAACAGGAATCATGCCGGGACCGCGAGCAGTTCTACCGATGATTACTGGACCGATTGGTGCAGCTTGTTTTGGCAACTGTGAGTTGTCAATTTCATCAATGAAAACACCGGGTGAAACGAATCTAAACTTTTTATCGATACTAACAGCCATATTTTAAAACTCCTATAACTCTTTTATAAATAGTGCTACAAAATGGTAAAAGTAATTAAGGACGATAAAATCCTTCCTTTCCAATATGTTGTTGAATATCGCCAACAACAACTCTTTCTCTCTGAAATCTGAACTTGGCAGCGGTTTCTCTAATAACAACTTTTGGTTGAGGATCGTTTTTGTCTTGTCCTAAAACATAACCTAATACTTTTATCTGAACTTTTGTTGTAAAAATTCTTTCTTGATCATTTAAAGCCGATGTATTACTTTCTAAATTAAAGCTTGATTGAATAAATGATTCATATTGATGACCATTTTTTCTCAACATAAAAGAGTTTATACCGCCATATACTGTCATAAAAGGAATAAACATCTCATTCATTTGTTGAATGTATTCTGTTCTTAAAGTAATATCATAAGTTATATCTACATACACTGGATATGGGCTATAAAGAATTTCATAAACGGCGGTGTTCTGTCTTTGTTGTTTTGGGAAATTTATTCGACCAGTAGTGCGATACGTGTCATTATTGACAAATTCTTTTGTTTTATCTTGTTGTATCTGTCTTGCTATAGCAATAACACCACCTTTAACATCTGGATTTTGAAATATATTTACGCCGAACGAGCCTTTCTTTGACAAATTACTATCCATAGTGGTTCTTTCTATGGTGATTAAAGGATAGATAAGAGAGCCTTCATTATCTCTTCTATCTTTATAATTCTTAACCATGAACGCTCTTTCAGCATTTGCCCAAATTACAGGAACCTTCTTCCATCCCTCATTAGAAACTGTGTGAATATTTAATTTTTCATTGACCCACTCAAATAAAGCAGTATCTATATTTTCTATTGTTGAAGGTAAAATATAACGTTCAGTATTATTTGGCATCGAATAGACCCTTTCTGCTCTTAATACACTTGGCTTCTATCTCAAACTTTTGATCAATTTGTCCAAATAGTTGTTTAGGTTCATTTAATTGAACGATCTCATAATATTGATCGCCATACAAAACAAAATCACCTTCTCTTACAAACATATCTTGATCAGCAGTTAATCTTCTTTTATGAAAATGAACCAATATAGACGACTTTCTATCAACGCCAAGATTCGTTGTTTGCGTTTCATATCCTTGCCATACAACTCTTGCATATACTCTCACTGGGGGTAAGAATGTTTTTTCAACGGCTTCACCATATAATGGGTGAAAGTCAGTATGTTCAATGCTAATAGGATAATATAAAAGTGTTTGACCAACAACGCCTTCAATGATTTCGTCATTTATTTGCTTAACAAAGTCACGTTCCTTTTTTCCTGTGAATAAAGGAGGTGGTGGATTTGTTGGTCTTGACCATCTATTAGAAGCCATATATTATTTACCCTACCATGATTGCTGCTGGAACTTGTTTGTATGTTTCCACAGCGTTTGTTATCTTATTCTTATCTGCCTCAACTAATTTTTCATAAGTTAAATCATTGAGCATTTCTTTCAATTCTGTTCTAAGTTTCTCTTGTTCATCTTTTGCTTGCGTCAATAGTTGATCTGCATTTAAGCTTACATTATCTCCGGGAATTGGAATTGTATTATTAAACTTGCCACGTACTTGACCTAGCATTTCTTTTGTTAAAGCTAGTGCAAATCTACGAATCCATTGTTTACCCATGCTGTTTATGTTCTCATATGGAATGTTTGAGAACGGTAAAGTGTTGACGTTATTAACGCCGTTCAGGTTTGTAGCGGAACTAGCGTCTGTTTCTTCCGTCGCACTTGTAGAATCTATCGTAAATCTGAACCAGTATTTTGTCTCATAATTACCAAAAGTTTGTGGCGCAGGGTAGATGCGTATTTTATTATTAATAATTTCATAAGAGAAATTTGATACTCTGGTCTTGATTGAATCTTCATACATCATGGCTTGTAATTTATTTTGCCATGTTGGAATAACTTCGTAGGTGGAAGCATCAGTATATTGTCCATAATTAGACAAATTACCTACGACATTTAAACCACCATAATAACCAAAGAATCTCCAAATGGCTCTTGGTGAAATATAGTATACGTTTCTAACTCTAATTCTGTTATTTAATTTAGAGCCTAGAGATGCTGAATAAGGGAGAGTAGGATCTGCAACAACATTTCCTGATAATATCTCTTGTAAATCATAATCTTGTTGTTGATCAATAATAGGAATTGAAGCTGAGAATAGCGTCGATGTTCCACCAATGCCTGATTCCTCAGATATTCCTTGAGCCATTTTCTTGAAATATTCAAGCTTAAACTTAGGATATTTTAATGCCGCATTATTACCAGAGAGTAATTCACCTTTTTCATTAAATGTGCCAGTTGCATTACCCAGAATGTTAGACAAAGAGTTCTTTGCCTGATGCATATTAATAATATAAGAATATTCTAGTGTTGCTTCTTCATAAGCTGCATAAACATTTCCATTTGTAATTTCAATATCTAATACATCGCCACCTAATTTTTTAAATGTAAAAGCAACTTGTTCTGCTGCGCCAGATAAAAAGTAAGTTGAATATAATGGACCGCCAGTACCATAAACATTGTATGGAAGATGAGTTGTAATAACATCTCCTGCTGTTGCAATATTGATAGAAGATGATAATACAACAGTGCTTACTGTGCTAATTGGCGTTAAATCTTGAACATTAGACATTTACATGTGCCCTCTGAATAAATAGTTTATTAAATAGGTTTAGACTTAATAACAGAGAGTGAGGCGTTATTCATTCTTTTTATTTTGAAGTATTTTTACTATCCAAATAAACAAACACAAAACCCCTGCCAAGTTTCCCTGACAGGGGTTCTGCTTTACTCTTCTACTCTACTGATTAACCCAATAGATCTGTAACGATAACTAGACCGTACATATCGGGGCGAACCATCTTCTTGGCATAGCGAGTCATTACGCCCTTACGAGGAGCGAAATCTTCTGTACCAAAGATGGTGGGGGTTACTTGTAGTGGTACGTAAGGAGCGTAAACATAACCGGATTCTAGGAAGCTGTTGCCTCTACGACCAGTCAAGATAACTTGACGTGGGAAGTAGGGGTCAACGTAAACGTCCCATTTCTTGGAGATATTACCGACCTTAACAACACCAGCGGAACCACCCTTGGTTTCGTCAGCTAGAACACTAGCCTTGAAGCCTGCGGTGAACTCTAATAAGTTAGCAACTTCGGGTGAGCAAACTAGGAAGTTTGCACCACCACGTAGTGTCTTTCTGTGGATTTGAGCAGAAACGTCATTGATTGTTTCAATGAGTGTTTCATACCACATGCTAACATTACCAGTGAAGCTGGGTGATGGTGACAATGCGACACCAGTAGTACGGTTTACGAACTTACCGGGTCTACGTGACCAATATAGAGTTGAAGCGGTTGCACCTTTGATTAGGTCGCCCAATACTTCACGATCGATTTCTAGAGCAATTTGCTCAGAGAGAATAGAGGTTAGCTCTACTTCTGCATCGAGGTTGTGATAGGCATTGA
>JACCDP010202520.1_pt1 | contig 15687 bp, 11 predicted proteins | sample 7445841 | NCBI WGS metagenome assembly JACCDP01 (sample SAMN15323441, study PRJNA562643) | freshwater metagenome | isolation source: river surface water | place: USA:Blue River Watershed | collected 2017-08-17 | reverse complement strand
TGGAGGTGCGCTGCTTGAGGCCGAGGGAGACGCGCTCCTTCTCGCGATCGATGTCGAGGATGACGACGTCGAGGCTCTGGCCGATCTTGAGCATTTCGGAGGGGTGCGAGATGCGGCCCCAGCTCATGTCGGTGATGTGGAGGAGGCCGTCCATGCCGTCGAGGTCGATGAACGCGCCGAAGTCGGTGATGTTCTTGACCACGCCCTTGCGGACCTGGCCGGGCTGGATGGAGTCGAGGAGAGCGCGGCGCTTCTCCGTGCGCTGCTGCTCGATGAGCTCGCGGCGGGAGAGGACGATGTTCTTCCGCTCGAGGTTGATCTTGAGGACCTTGAAGTCGTAGGTCTGACCCACGTACTGGTCGAGGTTCTTGGGGGGCTGGATGTCGATGTGCGACGCCGGCATGAAGGCATCGACGCCGATCGAGATGATGAGACCGCCCTTGACCTTGGCCTTGACGCGGCCGGCGGCGACGGAGCCCTCGGGGAACTTGGTGAGGATGTTGTCCCAGTTCTTCTTCTGTTCGGCCTTATCGTAGGACAGCACCGGCGCGCCGGACTTGTCCTCGAGCTTCTCGACCATCACGTCGATGGTGGAGCCGATCTGGAGCTCACCGATGTCGATGAACTCGTTGGCGGGGATGATGCCCTCGGACTTACCGCCGATGTCGACGACGACGTCGTTTTGGCGGATCTCGGTGATGGTGCCGGGGACGATCGCCCCCTCCTTCAGCTTGTCGAAGGAGGACTGGGCGAGCAGTTCTTGCATTACTGAACTCATGGGCGGAAGACGCCGGCCGGCCGCCTGCTCCAAGGACGGTCATCCGACGGGTTCGGCCCCGCGGAAGCGGGACCGGGATGGTTGAGGTTGGACTGACGGGAGGGGGCTGGCGGGAGCACGCGGCGTGACGCCAACCTGACCGACTGACTGCCGCGAACGGTCAGAATCCGGAGCGCCCCACCCTCCCGCAAGCCCAATTTCCCCTGAACTTCGGGGAACAACACCGAGTGCACGGGTTGCTTCCCGCTTGCGGACCAAGGTTGGAAACGGAACAGGTGGCGCATGCTGATGATCGCTTGGACGACCGTGGCCAAACGGGAGGATGCCGACCGGATCGCGACGGAGGCCGTCGGCGCAGGCTTGGCGGCCTGCGTCCAGGTCGAAGGCCCCGTCCGCTCCGTCTACCGCTGGGAGGGCCGGCTGGAGAACGCCGAGGAGTTCCGCCTCATGTTCAAATGCCTCCCGGGCCAACTCGCCTCCCTCGAGCAGCACGTGCTCGCCCGCCATCCCTACGACACGCCAGAGTGGATCGCGGTCGAGGCATACTCCGCGGGAGAAAAGTACTTGTCATGGGCTCGGGCGAACGCTCACCTTCCGCCCCTTTAGCAAGTCGCAACCCTCCATTCCGTCCCGCCATGTCACAGCATCCCAGCCTGCAGGGCTCCTCCGGCATAGTCCTCAAACGCAACGTCCTCAAGCGCTTCGAGCGCGTCGAGATCCTCCGCAAGCGCGGCCAGTGGAAGACCGGCGACCGGGTGATGGGATTGCGCAAGACCAAGCCCGACGTCTGATCGCGGCGACACCCTTTCGGCAGGCAGCCTCGACTGCCTGCCTTTTTTTTGCCCGTCACCCGACGCCCCCTCCCCGCCCGCCATGCTCGAACTGATCCGGAAGCTCGTCGACTTCATCGTCCACATCGACCGCCACCTCGCGGAGATCATCGCATCCTACGGCCTCTGGACCTACGGGGTGCTCTTCCTGATCATCTTCGCGGAAACCGGGTTGGTGGTGACCCCCTTCCTGCCGGGCGACTCGCTCCTCTTCGCCACGGGTGCGTTCTGCGCGAAACCGGAAACCGGTCTCAACGTTCACGTCATGGCCGGGCTGTTGTTCGTGGCGGCCGTGATCGGAGACACCCTCAACTACTGGATCGGAGCGCGCGTCGGCCCGGCGGTCTTCAAGCGCGAGGATTCACTGCTGCTCCGCAAGAAGCACCTCGAACGCGCCCACGCGTTCTTCGAAAAATACGGCGGCCGCGCGGTGATCCTGGCCCGCTTCGTGCCGATCGTGCGGACGTTCGTGCCGTTCGTAGCCGGCATCGGCAGCATGTCCTACCCGCGCTTCATCGCCTACAACGTCATCGGCGGCTTCATCTGGATCTACTTCTTCATCTACGCCGGCTTCTGGTTCGGCAACCAGCCGTTCGTGCAGAAGAACTTCAAGCTGGTGATCCTCGCCATCATCATCCTCTCGGTGCTCCCGATCGTCTGGGAAACCTGGCGGGCATGGCAGGAGTCCCGCCGCTCCGCTTCCTCCGCCGACAAGTGAAGGGCAGCTGACGGCGCCTCAACTACGCCGCTCCGGCCTACGCAGCAGCGCCCGCACGGGCGAGGCATCGCCTCCCATGATCCGCAACGGAGCCGCGATCAGTTCGTAATCCCCCGCCTCCACGCCCCGCAGGTCGAGGCTCTCGAGGATGAGGATCCCGGCCCGGTTGAGTTCGGCATGGATTGGCAGGTGCTTGCTCTCAAGCGCATCCACCGAGGGAATATCCAGCCCGACCAGCGTCACCCCGCGCGAGGCCAACCACGCCGCGACCCCCGGCGCCAGCAGCGGCCATGATGACGGAAAGACTTCCGAATCACGCCACGCGTCGGTGCGGAAAAGGATTCGCGGCGCCGCCGGGGAATCCAACGCGCCGGATCGTTCCAGCAGGTCCCGACCGAGCGTCGCACAACCGCGGGCATCGATCACGCGGGCCGGCCCGATCAGACGCGCGGGGTCCACGGCCTCGATGGTCACGCCATTCGGATCGTAGTGAAACGGGGCGTCGACGTGCGTGCCGTTATGCAGGGAAAGCGCGAGGCGACCCACATTGCACGAGGCCCCATCGGCCATGCGCGCAGTCGCCGCGAGCTCCGTCGGATAGTCCCCGGGCCAATGCGGCGAGCCCGTGCGGAGCGGACGCGAGATGTCGATGAAGGGCATCGCGGGATCAGGTCACTTTCGCCTGCTGCCCGGGAAAGCCGAGATGCGCACCCGCGGAAACGATCTGCCGCAGGCGTTCGACGGCCTCGAGGCATTCGGTGAACCGGGTGAAAAGCGGCGAGGGCGCGAGGCGGATAATGTCCGGCGCCCGGAAGTCCGGCACCACGCCCTGGGCCTTCAACGCCTGACAGATTCTCCAGCCTTCGGGATGCGCGAGCGCCACGTGACCTCCGCGGGCGTGGGCGGAACGGGGCGTGACGACTTTGAAGCCGAGCGGCGCCAGCCGCGCATCGGAGGCCTCCAGCAGGAAGGATGTCAGCGCGAGCGACTTGTCGCGCAGGACACCCACGCCTCCCGCGGTCGCGATCACCTCGAGCGAACCCAGCAGCGGCGCGAGCGAGAGGATGTGCGGAGTTCCAACGTGGAGGCCCGCGGCGCCCGCGGCTCGCTCATGCACCGGAGCCATCGCGAAGCGGCGCTCCGGCCGCACCCCCCACCACCCCGCGAGGCCGGGCTCCCGGTCGAAATGACGGCGGTTCAGATACAGCCCGCCGACGGCGCCCGGTCCGGCGTTGAGCCACTTGTAGTGGCACCAGAAAGCGCCGTCGACGCCGTCGCGGTCGAGCGCGTGCGGCACGGCGCCGATGCTGTGCGAAAGATCCCAGAGCACCATGACGCCCCGCTCCCGCGCCTTGCGGGTGATCGTGGTCACGTCGAGCAATTGCCCGCTCGTGAAAACCACCGCCGGCAGCACGAGCAGCTGCACGTCCTCCGTGAGCGCGTTGAGGATGTCGTCGATCCAGAGGATCCGACCGTCGCGCGAGGGCACGGTCCGTAGCGCCTGTTCCGGGTTAAGGCCGCGCAACCGCAGATGGCTCCGGAGCGCGTGGGTGTCGGATGCGAAGTTGAGCGCGTCGCCCACGATGACGCGGCGCGTCGAATGCGCCGGATTGTAGAGCGTGGCCAGCAATTGGTGCAGGTTGGACGTCGTCTGACCCGTCACCGCCACCGAGGCCGTCTCCGCGCCCGCCAACGACGCCACCGCCCGCGCCGCGTCGTCGGCCAGGGTGAGCCAGGGCGCGTTGCCCGACAGCCAGCCGTCGATGCCGTGATCGCGCCACGCCGCCAGCACCTCCTGCACCTTCGCCTCGGCCCGGCGGCCGGCCGGACCGAGGGAATTCCCGTCGAGGTAGATCCGTCCGGCCGGCAGGTGAAACTCATCGCGCCAGCGGGACAACGGATCCTCCCGGTCGAGTTGCTGCGCGCGCGCCATGTCGGCCATGGCGCCACCGTGATTGAAGGTTTGTCCGGCGCAAGGCCGACGCCGCCCTTGCGCCCCGCGCCGAGACCGCACAATCGTTCGAGGCCCCACCCACCCCGCCATGTCCGCCGACTCCCCCGCTCCGGCCGCATCCGCGCGCCTGCTCTCCCTCGATGCCTACCGCGGCCTGATCATGGTCTCGCTCGCGTTCAATGGATTCGGCCTCGCCGCGACGGCCCGCAACCACCTCAAGACCGATCCTGATTCCGGGCTCTGGCGCGCGATCTACTACCAATTCGAGCACGTCGACTGGACCGGCGGCGGCTACTGGGACCTCATCCAACCCTCGTTCATGTTCATGGTCGGCGTGTCGATGGCCTACTCCTACGTCCGGCGGCAGGCGGAGGGCCAATCGTGGGCGCGGATGTTCGGCCATGCTTGCTGGCGTGGTGTCGCTCTCGCGCTCCTCGGCATCTTCCTCATCTCAAACTCGCGGCCCTCGACCGAGTGGTCGCTGATGAACGTCCTCACGCAGATCGGCCTTGGTTATCCGTTCCTTTTCCTGCTCTGGGGACGCTCGGTCCGCACCCATGCGATCGCCGCCGCGGCGCTGCTGCTGGGCACGTGGCTCCTCTACGTGCTGTGGCCCACCCGCGGCATCGATCCGGCGCAGGGGGCGCCGCAGGTGGGCGTCACCGCCGCCTGGGCGAAGCAGAACCTGGCAGAGGTCGGCCCGGCGTGGCACAAAAACGCCAACGCCGGCCACGCCATCGACCTGTGGCTGCTCAACCTCCTCCCGCGGCGCGAGCCGTTCACCTTCAACGGCGGCGGCTACCAGACCGTCAACTTCATCCCCTCGCTCGCCACCATGCTGTTCGGCTTGATGTGCGGTGAACTGCTGCGGTCGAGCCGGGCCGCCCGGGACAAGCTAAGGCTCCTGCTGATCGCGGGTTTCGCCGGCATCGCCGCCGGCCTGCTCTGGCAGGCTCTCGGTTGCCCTCTCGTGAAGCGCATCTGGACCCCCTCCTGGGCGCTGTGGTCCACCGGCTGCTGCTGCCTGATCCTAGGAGGGCTCTACGGGCTCATCGACGTGGCGGGCTGGCGCCGCTGGACGTTTCCGCTCGTGGTCGTGGGCATGAACTCGATCGCGATCTACGCGATGGGCATGCTGCTCAAGCCATGGACCGCGAAGACGCTCCAGACCCACCTCGGCGCGGATCTCTTCCAACTGCTCGGCTCCGCCAACTCACCCGCGCTCCAAGCCACGCTCACCGGCCTCGTCTTCTGGCTGATCTGTCTCTGGATGTACCGCCGGCGGATCTTCCTGCGGATCTGAGGAAATCTCGACCTGACGCCGCGCGGCTCGACAACCCAGCCGCGGGAACCTACGCCTCCTTCAACCCACCACTGCCATGCGCGCCAACGTCCTCCTCACCGTCCTCTGCCTCTCCCTCCCCTGCGCCGCGTCCCTCGCCGGCGCGCCCGCTAATCCCGCGGAGAAGTCCGCCGCAGCCGCCCCTGCCCTGAAAGGTGAGTTCAAGGGCACGTGGAAGGGACGCGACGACTCCAGCGGCGATCTGAAGCTCAAGTTCACCACCGGCGCCGACGCCAAGCTCGCCGTGGAGGCGATTTTCACTTTCGAGGGGACCCCGGTTCCGACCCGCACGAAGTCACTCACGCTGGTCGACAACCGCATCGAGCTCGCGTTCGCGTGGGAGGTCCAGGGCGTCTCCGCCACGAGCAAGCTCACCGGCGACATCAAAGGCGAAAAGCTCGAGGGCACCTACGAAAGTTCCACCGCTGAGGGCGCCGCCACCGGAAGCTGGTCGGTCAGCAAGGTCCAGGCGGGGTCCTGAGCCGCGATCCACGCCGCCGCCACCATGCCCGTGCGCGTCGGCATCATCGGGGGCGGACTTTCCGGCCTCTCAACGGCGGCCCACCTGCTGCTGAACGCGCCCGGGGAGTTCTCCATCGACATCCTCGAAGCCGCACCCTTCGCCGGCGGCCAATGCGCCTCCTGGCGCGATCCCCGCGGCCGCCCCGTCGAGACCGGCATCCACCTCGACTTTCCCTGGTACCACAACAAGGACGCGCTCTACGCCGCGATCGGGCACCCGCTCCCGCTGCGCGAGACCGACGGCAATTACTACGTCTGTAACGGCGCAACCAACCGCGTCGATACCCTGCTCGCCGGCAAGTCGGTGCTGAAGACGCTCGGCGGCCTCGCGACCTTCCCCGGACTCACCCCCGGCGAACGCTGGCAGCTCGCGCGTCTCATCTGGCGCATCCTGCGGATGGACGACGCGGCCGCGGAGGCGCACGACGGCAAGTCGGTCTCCGCGTTCCTCGCCGAGCAGGGCGCGACGCCGGCGCTCGCGGCACAACTCTCGCTCGAGGCCGTCACGATCCAGGGCCTCCGGCCCGAGGAAGCCGGGGCGACCTCGTTCATCAAGTTCCTGCGGACGATGTACGGGAGCATGGGGCGGTTCGACACCACGTTCTTTGGTGCCCCGCTGGCCGACGCTTTGATCAATCCGCTCGTCGCGTTTGTGACGGGCCATGGCGCGCGTTTGCACCTGTCTCGGCGAGTCGCGGGCGTGGCGGCGAACGCCCACGGACCACGGATCCGCCCGGCGGAGGGCGCCGAGATGGAATTCGACCACGTCGTATTCGCGGTCCCCGGGCATCTGGTCCCACCGCTGCTGCCAGTCGAATGGCGACAACGCGCCCCGTTCGCCGGCCTGCGCGAGCTGCGCGAGACGCCGATCCTAACGCTCACGCTCTGGTACGACCGGCCCGTTTTCGAGGACGGTAACGTCTACATCTCCAACCGCGACCGGCGCGACGGACCGATCTTCGACGCGGTGGCCGACAAGGCCCGTCATTGGCAAGGATGGCCCGGACTCAATCATGCCGGGAGCATCCTGCAGGTGCTGATCGACGCCGCCGACGACGTGGCTCACTTCGGCGACGACGAACTGGCAACCGCCGCCTGCGCCGATCTCGCGCGGTTCTTCCCCGGCTGCCGCGGAGTGAAGCCGACCGACTCGACCGTGCTGCGCCTCAAAGGCACGTATTGCGGCACGCGCGTCGGCTACTGGTCACTCGTGCCGCGCACGCACGAGACCGGGGTCGCGGGAGTCTGGCTCGCCGGCGACTACACCGCCGGTCCCTACCATTACGGCATGGAGTCGGCCGTGATCTCCGGGAAACAGGTCGCCAACAGGCTCCTCGCACTCCGTGGACTCCCGCCGCATCCTGTCCTTCGTCCCCGCTACCTGCCTTTCGTCGCCGCGTAGGGATAATTATCAGAGCGGGTTCACGCCTCCACGACACACCTCAGGCGCGTGCTCACGAGGACCGTCCGCACGCAATTCGTAGCCAGGCCCAGCGCGGCCGCCACGGCCCGCCGGTAAACCGCCAATTGACCAGCATGACGCTCGAGCAGCGCCGCTGCGTCCTGCACCTGGTCGGTCTTGAAGTCGACGATCACCGCTTCGCGCACCGCGCCGGAGTCCGCGCGGCGGACGACAAGCCGGTCGATCACGCCGCTCCACCACTCGCCCTGATCCACGAGCTCCACCGGCAATTCGCGCCAGGCCTCATCGCCCGGACCTTCCGGCGTGAACAGGGCCGCCACCTGCGGTACGTCGAGACAGGCGCGCACGGCGGCCAACGCCGACTCGCCTCCGGTCAACGGCAGGTCGCTGCGCCACCATTCGATCTGTTCGAAGACCTGGTGAACCGCCGTGCCGTACTCTGTCGCCGCCGCGATGACCGCGACTGGGACCGCTGGTCGCTTGCCCGGAGAGTGACCGGTGTCAGAGGGCCGCATACGCCGGCGCCGCGGCTCGGGGGCCGGCAGGACTTGCGCGGCGGTCGCAGCCGGCTCGGCGGCCGGCTCGACCTTGAACGCCGAGGCAAACTCCCGGGCTCCCCTCTCCCAAGCGAGCACCGAAGGTCCCCACGGGCCTTCGGCTCCGGCCGCGGCGGGCGGGGCGTCCGTCAGGCCCAATCCGCCCAGCACCCAAGCGCGGGCGTCGGCACTACGTCCACCCGCGCCGTCCCGCATGATGACGAACGTCGCCTCCTTCGCACGGGTGAGCGCGACGTAAAGAACGCAGAGCGCCTCGTGCTGGTGCACCGCCTCCTCGGCCTCCGCCGCCGCGGCGAGTTCCGGCCGCCACGCCCGCAGCCACTTCGGAGGATGGGAAATGCATCCGACGGGCCGGCCCGCCTCATCGCGCGTGACGAGGAAGGGCGTGGGGCTGCCGCCGCCGAGGTCGAGGTCGGGCAGGAACACGACATCGAACCCCAGGCCCTTGGCCTTGTGGATCGTCATGACGTGGATCGTACCTTTCGCCGCCGTCTCACGCACCGTGAGGCGGCGCACCGCCTCCAACCAATCCGGCAACGCCAGCCCGCGGCCGGAGCGGCGGGCGAGCTCGTCGACGTGACCAAGACAGAAGCGCACATGCGCGTCCGGCTCCGCCGCGGAGAGGCGCGCACACCAAGCAGAGGTCACCGCGGCGGCGCCTTCGGCGGCGACCCGCCCCGACCAATGCGCCCAAAGGACCGCGTCCGAGACTTCCGCCCCCGCGCCCAACGGCTCCCGCAGGAGTTCGCCGAGCGGCGTCAGTCCCGCGTGACCGATCCCGAACCGGTGCGCCGGATGCGCGATCCACTGCAGTGCATCCACGATCGCCGCCACCACGGGCGACTGTTCCGCGAGGGCGCAGTCGCCCTCCACCATGACCTCCGGCACGTCATGGCTCCGCAGCCAGCCGGCAACCGCCTGCGCGTTGGCGCCGCGCCGAACGAGGATCGCGCACGACAACCCGCGCTCCAAGGGGCGGATCCGCTTCAGGACTTCGCAGATCGCCGCCGCTTGCCCCGCCATCCGCTCCTTCTCCTCTCCGGCTGCCGCGCCAGGGTCGCCGTCCGCACCCGAATCCCGCGCGAGCAGCAAGGCCGCGTAACCGGGCCGGTGACGCAGTCGCGGCGCCGACTCATGCTCCTGGAATCTCCAACGCTCCCGCACCGCGGCCCGCAGTAGGCCCGCGTCCTCCAGCGCCGGATTACGCGCGGGGTCGCAGACCGCGTTGACGAGCTCCAGCACCGCCGGCCGCGAGCGCCACGAAAGCGCGAGCTCCTGCACGGAAAACCTGCCCGGGTAGCCCGACTCCAGTTCGTCGAACAGCCGCGGCTCCCCGCCGCGCCAACCGTAGATCGACTGCTTGGTGTCGCCCACCACGAAGACCGATTTCCCGCCACCGTCGTCCTGCAGCGCCTCGTCCAGCCACGGCTGCAGCACCCGCCATTGCTCACGGCTGGTGTCCTGGAATTCATCCACCAACCAGTGATCAAACCGTTGGTGCCAGCGGAAACCGAGCGCCTGCAGCGCGGCCTCAGCGCCGAATCCCCGCTCACCTTCGAGGTTGAGCAACCGAGCGAGGTCGGCGAACGCCAGCCGTCCGCGCCGGCGCGCGAGGCGCTCATGGCAGGCGTCGTAGCGCGACAGCACGGCGTGCAGCGCCGCCGTGCGCGCGGAGAGTCCCGCCAGTTCAGCGTCCAACCATGCCCTGACGATGGAACCGAGGGGACGCATGATCGCCGCCGGAACCATGCAGGGCGTCTTTGCGTTGGACCTCGGCAGGCAGCTCCATTCCGCCTCAGGCCACGCGTCGCGCAACCGCTGCAACTGGCCGTCCTCATCCAGCCAGGTCGGCGGCTTCGCCCCCGCGGCTCCGGGCTGGCGCGCGGCCAGCCACGCCAACGAGCTCCGCAGGCCCTTCGTCACCAGGTCGGAGGTGAGGTCGGCCTTCTCCACCTCCGCCATCAGCCGGCGCGCGTCCTCCCGCCAGCCGGCCTCCCCCGGCCGGATCAGGCCGGGATTTCCCCATGCGCCGGCGTCGGGCAGTTGGTGAAGCAGGCCGTGCCCCTGCTCGACGAAGTGGCGCAGCTCCGTGCGCCAGCTTGCCGCGGACTTCAGCGCGGCCCGCTTGATCACCTGATGGAATTCCGCGAGCTCCGCGGTGCCCACCTCCCGGAACACTTCGCCGAGGAGCCGTTCGCGCTCCCGCTCGGCCGCGGGTTCATCGAGGATCTCGCAACCACCGAGCCCCAGCTCGAACTCCAACGTCAGCACCGCGCGGGCCATGAGCGCGTCGATCGTGCCGAGCGAAAGCCGGTCGAGCGCATCCACGACCGCGGCAAGCGCCCCGCGCAGGCCGGCGGCCGAAAGATCGGTCCCGGAGCCCGGCAGAAGCCCGGCCAAACCTGCCGCCGCATCGCCCTCGAGCACCCGCTCGAGTTCGCGCGCCAGATTCGCCTCCTCGGTTGAGTTCGTCGCCGCCGTCGCAAGGCGTTCCAGGATTCTTTCGTTGAACTCGCCCGCGCCCTTCCGCGTGAACGTGGTCGCCACGATCCGCTCCGGCGCCTGCCCGCCCCGCAGCCGCCGCTGGAGCAGCAGCAGCGCCAGATAGCGGTGCGCCAGCTGGTGGGTCTTACCCGTCCCCGCCGATGCTCGGATCATCGTGTGCTGCAGCCCCTTCACGTGCTCTCCTCCCGGTTTCCCGACAACACCGCGGCCCAGTCCGGGCCGAGGGCTTTTTCCAGACCCTCCGGCGCCAGCGCCGCGAATCGATCGTAGGGCACTTCCGGCGCGGGCGGCCAGAAGACGCCTGCGCGGATCCGCCGTACCGCCTCGCCCGCCCACGCCAGCGCCGAAGGCAGGATTTCAGACATTCCCTTGAAGTCACGGAACGCCGTTTCTCCCAGCGCGGGAGCCAGCCACGCGAAGCAGGCCGAGGGCACCTGCTCCAAGCCGAATTTCACGCGCACCGCCTCCGCGTACAACGGCAGCTGCACGTTCCTCCAGCCCGCTCCCCGCAGCCGCTCGTGATCCACCAGGGGCCCCAAAGCCGCGGGACGCGACTCCGCGTCCCACTTCCGCAGATGCACCTTGGCGGGATCGCCGTCATTCGCCCCGGTCTTGTAGTCCACCACCCGAACGCGCCCGTCGACGTGGCGGTCGATGCGGTCGATCACCACCTTCACCGGCACTCCCTCGAGCGAGAATGCGCCCTCGATCACCGTCTCGACCGAATCCACCCTCCAGCCGTCCGCGTATTGCGCGGCTTGGTGCACCGCCAACGCGGCCAGCCGTTCCTCCGCCGAAAGCACCTGCATCCGCAGGAGGGGCGGCGGTTCCGGCCCCAGCTCCCGCTCCACCGTCGCGTGCAACCGCCGCAGCCAATCCGCCCGCAGCCCGTCCGCGTCGGGAATCTCCCGCGCCGCCCGGTCCTCTCCCCATTCACGCAGCACCCCGTGGATGAGGTCGCCGAAGGCCGTTGCCGGAAGCTCACCCTCGGCTGCTTCGAACTCCCGCCAGCCCAGCACTTCGGTGAAATAGTACCGCGTGGGGCACGCGAGATAGGCTCGGAGCCGCGACGCGCTGACGCGTTCCAGCACGGCCCGCGTCGCCACCGCGGGCGCACGCAGCCGCCAGCCGCCGCGCGAGGTCGGTGGCGTCGGCGGCGCGGGAACCAGCCGGTCGTTGTCCACATGCCGCAGCACCTGGGCGGGTAATTCCTCCTCGGACGCCTGCAGCAGGACGCGCGACGGCCGGCACGGATCACCCGCGGGACTGAAGCGCGCGTTCACAATGGAGACGGAACCGCCGGCCTTCCGGCTTTCCACCAGCGCCGCGAAGAGGAAGGCCTCGCGCGCCAGCCGCGAACGGCGCGTGCGGAGCCCCAGGCGCTCACAGACCGCCTCGGAAACCAGCGGCGAACCCGCCGGCGATTCCGGCACCGCCCCTTCGTGCAGCGCGGCCACCACCACGTCAGGTGCTGGGTCGTGGGCGACCTCCAGCCAACCCTGCAGCGCCAGCACGCCGTCACTAGTGTCCGGCCGGCGGGTCATTCCCTGCAAGGCGGCGCCCAGCCAGCGCAGGAGCTCCGCGGGCGAAACATCGGCCGCCATCAGGGTCGACCACGCCCGCATCTCCGCCCTCGCCCGATTCGCCGTCTCCAAATCACCCGAGGGAATAAACGCCGTGACCTCGCGTTCCAAGGCCTTCGCATCGGCCCGTCCCAGCGCCGCCAGCCGCGCCTGCAGTCCTTCCAGGAAATCAGCCGCTGAGCGCCGCCAGGCATCATCGCGTTCGCGCAACCTGCGCAGGGCCTCCGCCGTGGCGAGCGCCGGTGATTCCTGCAGCAACGAGTCGATCAGCGTCACCAGCCGCTCCGGGCCCGCCTCGGCCTTGAGCCTTTCCCAGGCCGCCGGGTGCCGGGCCGCCGCCGCCAGCGCCGCGAAGTCTTCGGGCACCTCGATCACCCGCGCCATCGCCTCAAGCCAAGCCGGCCAGCCGTCCCGGGAGGCCGGGCGCTTTTCCGGATCAAAGGCCGGCCAGCCCGCCGCGCGGAACGCCCGCTCGATCACCGGCACGAAACCCGCGTCCCCCGCCGCGACCGCCACCCGCAGGTTGCTCTTCCCGCGGCAGGAGCGGACCACTTCCTCCGCCAGTCCCGGCGAATCCGCCGCGACGGCGAGGTTGAACGCCAGCGGGGTCTGATGCCGATTCCGGTCCGACCAGTGTTCCGCGCCGGGACGTCCCCACGCATCGAAGGTCGAATGCAGGGCCGCGGGCGCCCCCACCAGGACCGTCACGGGCACCCCGCGCCGCAACAGGGTTGCCCAACTGAGGATTCCCAGCGGCGCCGGGTCCGCCACCCCGGCCACCACAATCTCGTCCACCCCCGTCGGCACCCGCGGATCCCCGGCCAGCCGTCGGCGCTCCGCGATCACATCGGCGAAGCCCCAGTCGCGCCACACCGCCACGACGCGCTCCGCCAAGCCGGCCAACTCCCGCCAGCGACCCGCCTCCTCCGGCACCTTCTCCGCCAGTGCGGCAAAGTCCCATCCACCCGAGCCCAGGGTGTCCCGTGCCTCCTCGATCTGCCGCGCCACCGCGAGCCGCCATTCGCGATCCTGCCGCGCGATACCCGCGGGAAAGAGCTCCGCGACGGCCGCGTCGGGGGTTTCCTCGAGGACCCGCCGCCAACCTGCCCAGCGCACGGCCTCGGGCATGGGATCGGCCGGGCGAAAGAAATCCTCCGGCGCGGCGAGCCGCGGTCCCAGCATCGCGGCTGCGCCGCCTCCGCCGAGGACGGCCAGAAGCGTCTCCCGCAGCCGGCGCCCCGCCTCCCGCGTCGGCACCACCACCAACCGGCGCCGCAGGCGCTCCGGATCCGTCGCCAACCACTCCGCGATCGAGCGGGACCATGGTTTCTCCCAACCGAGGAAGATCCGCCGCGGGACCGCCCCGCCGGCGACCGGAAAATCCGCGGGCGTTGGCGCTTCCTCCGTGATCATGCGCGGGATCCTACACGGGGCGGTGGGACATTTGTCGACCCAGGTCCCGCACGCTCCAACCGAAAATTGGGCAGAGGGAACGGACGCCCTGATGGAATTCTTAAGGCAACGGACCCGACGAAAGTCCAAGCTCCAGGGAGGGTACTCTAACGTTTGCTCGCCTCTCCTAGGCTTGGCCTCGACGGATTCACGACCTCGGACCGGCCTCGCGGGATGGTGCTCAGGAAGGGACTCGAACCCTTACGCCTTACGGCACACGCCCCTCAAACGTGTGTGTCTACCAATTCCACCACCTGAGCATTTCCCGAAAAGGGACGCGGAGTGAGAGTCATGGCGCGGGGCTTGTCCAGCCCTGAAACGAAGTTTCGCCCGACCGCTCGTCCATGACTGAAACCCTCCGCTTCGATGGAGCCGCGGAATGCCGACTTCAGGGCGAAACACCCGCGACGGGTTGCACCCACGCGGTCTCGAACTCCCCCGCCACACTCCCGTTCACCTTCGCCTTCGAGGAGACCACCTTCGCACGGACGTAGATCTCGTCGCCCTTGAAGGCGTACTCCGCCCGCGTGCCTGACACCTCGGCGAGGACCGCTCCCACATCCTGGCTGTAACGCCGGTGCGGAACCGTGCGCACCCCGCCCTTCTTTGTCTCCGGCGGCGTCAGCTCCGTGCTGGAACGATCGAAACCGCGCCGCGTACCGATGAACTTCGTCACGTAGGCCACCCCAGGTTCGGGCTGAATCTCCACCGCCAGCCGGCCCGGTGCGCGCCGCACGTCGGCCAGCGTCACGCCAGTGCTCGCGTAGAAATCACCGTCCTCCATCGCGCGCACGATGGACTCGGCCGTCAGGTGCCGCGCGCGCACCATCACCCAGCCGCGGCCGACGTTGCTCTGCCCGAGCGCGACCTTGTGGTAATGATGCGAGTCGTCGGTGCCGATGCCCCACACGAGCCCCAGCTTCAGATCGGCCAGGCGGAAGGTTAGCACCGCGTCCCACATCGCGTCCATCGACAGGTGCAGAGCATCGCCGTCGTTCACCACGCCGGGATGCCCGTTGTAGACCTCGAAGAAACGCTGGCGCTCGACCTGCATCATGTCCTCGGCGGTGACTCCGGAGCGGAAGTTCGGATGGTTGAGATGGGCGAACATCGGCTGGCCGGTGCGCTCGCGCTGGGCGTGGAGCTCGTCGAGCGTCCGGCGCATGACCTCCACCGCCGAGGCGGCGGTGTGACCGGGCAGCAACTCGCGGAGGTTGATCGCGTTGATGTGCACCGGACCGCCGCGCTCCGGCGTCGTCTCCGTGCGCGCTACCTTCCATGCGCCAGTCACCTCCTCGGCCGGAATCATCAGGAAGCGGCCCGGCTCCTCAAGCAGGGAGCGGTACTCCGCGAGCGGTTTCAGGCGCACCTCGCGCTTCTGCCCCGTGACGCGCTGTTCCACCCAGTCGCTCCCGAACCGGGCCAGGTACTTCTCCAGCACGGTGCCGCCGCCGCGCTGCACGACCTCGCCCTTGAGGGAGACCGGCTGCTTCAGCTCGAGCCAGCGGCCGCCCTCCTGGAGCACGTTATGGTCGGAGATGCCGAGGAAATGGTATCCGTTCCGCTTGTACCAATCGGCGATCATCTCGGGGTAGTCGTCGCCGTCGCTCCACAGGGAATGGGTGTGGAGGTTGCCCTTCAGCCAGCGAGCCGGCTCGGCGGCGAACGCGGCGGCGGCGAGAACGATGAAGGCGGTGAATGGCAGGCGAAGGTGGCGGCTCATGATCGTCGGGGGGTTGGGCGGCGCTCGGATGCGACGAGCGCGCCAGCGCGGGATGGGAGTGACAACCGAAAAACCGGCTCCCCATGCTCGCGTCCATGCCAAGCCCCTTACCGCCTCCGGCCGCCGCGCTGCGCGCGCTGCCGCTCGCCTTCGCCGCGCTTGTCTCCGGCTGCAACGTCACCGCACCCACCGGCGGCCCCGCGCCGGCCGCGCCCGACACCACCCGCGTCGGCCGCCACGACGGCGGCCGCCTGGTCACGCCGGTGAATCAGCAAGTGACGCCGCTGGGCCGCGTGGTGG
>JACCDP010527249.1_pt1 | contig 15691 bp, 16 predicted proteins | sample 7445841 | NCBI WGS metagenome assembly JACCDP01 (sample SAMN15323441, study PRJNA562643) | freshwater metagenome | isolation source: river surface water | place: USA:Blue River Watershed | collected 2017-08-17 | reverse complement strand
CTGTAAAAGTACGTAACCCGCGTACTGGTGAGATCGATCGCGATTTGGCAGCACCTACCTCTGAAGAATTAACCGCATTAGTTTCTAAGTTACGTGGTGCGCAAAAGAATTGGGAAGCCCTCGGCGCCGTAAAGCGTGGCGAGATTCTGATGCAGTGGCATGCCGAACTTTTAAAGGAGAGTGATGCGATTGTCCAAGCACTTTATGAAGACACTGGCCGCATCACTGAAAGCAAGTTAGAACTACAAGTAACTTTGGCCGGAATCGAACGGTGGGCCAAGATGGCGCCATCGTTAATGGATGAATCAGAAAGCCAGAAAGCACAATTGCCTGGTGTGACAATCCATCCTTCGTTTCGTCCTTACCAACTTGTGGGTGTAATTAGCCCTTGGAATTTCCCGTTATTACTTGGCTGCATTGATGCAATCCCGGCACTTGCTGCAGGATGCGCAGTAATTATTAAACCCAGTGAAGTAACTCCTCGTTTCTTAGCCCCATTGGCACGCTCAATTGAACGAGTTCCGGTGCTGCGCGATCTATTTGGCACCGTAGAAGGCGCGGCCGAAGTTGGCCAAGCGTTAATCCCCCAAGTTGATTTCGTTTGCTTCACTGGCAGTACCGAAGTTGGCGAATTAATTGCAGCAGCTGGCGCAAAGGCTTTTACGCCGGTTTCATTAGAACTCGGTGGCAAAGATCCAGCAATTGTTTTGCCTGGCGCAGATATTGATCGAGCTGCTGCTGGAATTCTCTGGGGTGGAACTGGAAATGCTGGTCAATCCTGTTTATCCATCGAACGCGTTTATACCCATGCCGATATTTACGATGACTTCATCGGCAAAATCGCAGCTCTGGCTAATAACATCGGAATTAACTATCCGAACTTAGATAGTGGCGCCCTTGGACCAATTATTGCAATTGATCAAGTTGAAACAATTAAAGATCACTTAGCCGATGCTTATGCAAAAGGTGCAATTGCACTTAGCGGTGGCGAAGTTAAGCAACTCGGTGGTGGATATTTCCTCGAAGCCACAATCTTGATAAACGTTGATCACAGCATGAAAATTATGACTGCCGAAACTTTTGCACCGATCCTGCCAATTATGAAAGTTGAGTCTGAAGCACAAGCGATCGAACTTGCTAATGCAACGATCTATGGCTTGTCTGGATCGGTATTTGCCGAAACTCTCGAAGATGGAATGCGCATTGGCCGCCAAATTGATGCTGGCGCAATCAGCATTAATGACGCCTCGTTAACTGCGATCATGCACGAAGGTGAGAAACAAGCTTTCAAGCATTCCGGAATAGGTGGCTCGCGAATGGGCCCAGCTTCAATCCGACGTTTCTTCCGCCGCCAATCACTGTTAGTTAATTCATCGACCGGTAATGATCCTTGGTGGTGGAATAAATAAGTCGGAATAAGTAGCGAGCGTTAAATTACTGGCTTGAAATAAGTAGTTGGCGCTAAATAGCTAGCTAGTACAAGCTTTCCCGTCGCCATCTCCATCAAGACGATGTGGATCTTTACCAATAACAGTAACTGGCGCTAATCCAAGTGTTTTAATATCGCTGCAATTCAAATCAGGTGGATACAAAGGTATGCAGCCGGCGTAGTTCGGGTCGCAACCAGTTGTAGCGCTAGGCGCGGTAACTGCTGAATTAACCGGGGTTGGTACCGCTGTACCGGCGGCCTTGTAAGTAGTTATCGCTTTAGTTGGCAAGAGTTGTGTGCCGGGGCAGGTTTTCCATAAACCAATTTTGTATAACTTCGCCTCTTGTGCCGCTTTTAAGAGCGCAGCCGAATAGATGCCTTTTTCACCTTGATAGAAATATGGAGCAGCGGCCCCAAGTTTTACCATTTCGAGATTCACATTTATTTTCCCGACAAAGATATATCGCAAAGCTCGGCCATAACGATCATAGGATGCCGATGCTGGATCAGCTTTTAAAGTTACAGTTCCTTTCTTACTTAATAAATTAACCAGTGCAGCTTTAGATTCTTGGGCAAAGCATTCGCCTTCAGCAAGTTCGGGGGCATCTATTTGAAGAAGTCGAATCTTCATTCCGTCGGCCATAGTTACCGTATCGCCGTCATAGATTTTTACAACTTTAACTGCGCCTTGCGCTGGCACTAACCCAAGGGAAAGCAGTGCGGCAATGGCTAATACGTACTTAGACTTTTGCATCCGCCTGGTTATTTACGAGCTAAGCGCCAGTGATAAATATAAAGCGGCCCAGCAATGATTAAAGTAGTAACGGAATCAATCATGCTCTTTACTGCTTGACGTTGATTCTGATCTTTAACTTGAGCGGCAATAAGAGCTGAATTTACTTGTGGTTTAGTTGCATATGGATCTACATATGCTGGATCTGGATAAGCAACATTTACGCCACTTCTAATAAATGAAACTAGTGAAAATAGGCAGACCATAAGTGTGATCAGGCAAACGGCATAAAGATAGAGTGAGCGCCAATCAATTTTTGATTGTTGGTAAATCGGCTGCACAATTTGAGCTTTTGCTGGGGCTTTCGCTTTAGCCGGAGCTTTTGCTGCTGATTTCTTAACTGCGGGGACCTTCTTTGTAGTTGCCATATCTAAATTATGCTCTCTAAAGGTGAGAATAAGAGCCAAATCTGCAAAATTCGGCTCTATTATTTTCACATGAGCGCAATCAAACATGTATTTCTAATTATCCATATTCTCTCTGTTCTAGGCGGATTAGTTCTGCTATTAACTGCGTTGCCAAAGCCAAAGAAAACTATTCACGTAGGCTTCTTGCATTCAATGTTGACTGCTTTGGTAGCAGGAATTGCTTTAGTGGGTATCAACTCTTCGCTGCATGCATCAGACCCTGCAAATTACGATGCGCCAGATCATGGCAAGGTTGGCATTAAGTTCTTAGTTCTTCTGATTATCTTGGGTCTCACAATTAAGAATAAGAAGAATTCTGAAGTTTCAACGGGCGTGTGGGCCGGATTAATTGCACTAACGCTGGCAAATGTTTTTATAGCTACATCGCTTTAATTTAAAAAAGATAAGACCGTTACTGAGAAATCTCGGTAACGGTCTTTTCCTTTGTAGCCCCGAAGGGATTCGAACCCTCGTAGCTGGCTTGAGAAGCCAGAGTCCTAGGCCGCTAGACGACGGGGCCCTAGTTTTTTCAAAAACGATCACCTGCGGTTTTCGTTTTCTTCTTTCAAAAATGATCGCCTTTGGCTTTCATTTTCTTGTCTAATATCTTCAAAGTTGAACACCTACGGCTTTCAACTTCTTCGTACATTGTCTTGCGCTGGGGTACCAGGACTCGAACCTAGACTTACTGAACCAGAATCAGCAGGGCTGCCAATTACCCCATACCCCATTAAGGCTTTCGCCCAAATGCGCCAACCAGCAAAGGTCAACGAGGGCTAAGAATACCTTAGGAATTACCGCGCTTCTAACGCTGGTTTTTCGCTTGTTTTAAGGCTTGGCGAGCAGATCAGTGAAATCTGTTACCGACATTTGCTCGAGCTTTGCGCGATCAAGTGTGGCATCGAGAATCTGCTTTTGTTGATCTGCTGAATAAATTCGAGCCAAGTTGGTGCGGAATTTTTCAATCAACAGTGGGATACCTTCGCTACGACGACGTGCGTGACCGATTGGGTATTCAACTGCGATTTCAGCAAGCTTAGTTCCATCGTTAAATTCGATAGTAAGTGCGTTTGCAATCGAACGCTTTGCTGGATCATGGTAGTCAGCGGTGTAAGAAGCATCTTCAACGCAAACAATCTTCTCGCGTAGTGCATCGATACGAGGATCTGCTGCAATATCTTCTTCATAATCACGAGCAGTCAGGCGACCAAAAATCAGCGGAACAGCAACCATGTATTGAATACAGTGATCACGATCTGCTGGATTATTCAGTGGGCCCTTCTTGTCGATAATTCGGATACAGGCTTCGTGCGTACGAATTGTTACCGACTTAATGTCATCTGAAGTTTTTCCAGCTGCAACCATCTGTCCCTGCAGAGTCATCGCTGCTTCTACTGCTGTTTGGCTATGGAATTCTGCTGGGAATGAAATCTTAAAGAGTACGTTTTCCATTACATAAGTTCCGTAAGGGCGCTGGAACTTAAAGTGGTTGCCCTTGAATAAGGAATCGTAGAAACCCCAAACTTTGGCAGTTAGCACTGATGGATAACCCATTTCGCCAGTCTTAGCAATTAGAGCTAAACGTACTGCGCGCGATGTGGCATCTCCGGCAGCCCAAGATTTGCGTGAGCCTGCATTTGGGAAATGGCGGTAGGTACGAAGCGCTTGGCCATCAACCCATGCGAGTGAAACAGCGTTTAATGTTTGTTCACGAGTTAAGCCGAGCATCTGTGAAACAACTGCAGTTGATGCAACTTTAACTAGAACTGCGTGATCTAGACCAACTTTGTTAAATGAGTTTTCGAGGGCAATACAGCCTTGAATCTCGTGCGCCTTGATCATGGCAGTCAAAATATCTTTTACAACTAACTTCTTCCCGGTTGCATATTCTGGATTACGTGAAATCCAGTCTGCAGTAGCCAGAATCGCACCTAAGTTATCTGATGGGTGACCCCATTCGGCAGCTAGCCAAGTGTCATTGAAATCTAACCAGCGGATCATGGCGCCAATATTGAATGCGCCTTGCACTGGATCTAACTTGTAACCAGTACCTGGAACGCGCACACCGGTTTCGATTTCGCCCTGCGGCACAAGCGGGCCAAGCAATTTACGGCAAGCTTCGTATTCAAGTGCTTCTAATCCGCAACCTATGGTGTCGAGCAAGCAGTTATACGCAGTCTCGTACGCAACATCTGAAGTAACTTGAAAGTTAAGGGCGTAATCAACGATATCGACAATCTCTTTATCGAATTCTTGAACTGGGCGTGAGATATGTGATGACACGTGATTTCCTTTTCAGTTAGTTTCGTTTGAGCTAAAAATTAAGAGCGCTTATCTAGTGGGACGAAGGCTAGATCTTCAGGACCTGTGTAATTAGCACTTGGTCGGATGATCTTGTTATCAATTCGCTGTTCGATAACGTGAGCCGCCCAACCAGTGGTGCGAGAGATGATGAAGATTGGCGTGAAGAATGAAGTCGGGATATTCATCTTGTTGTAAGAAACGGCTGAGAACCAATCAAGATTAGGGAACATATTCTTGGCATCCCACATGACAGATTCAATACGTTCGGCAACGTTATAGAGGTTCATGTCCCCTTGGGTTTGAGATAGATCATGCGCCACGGTCTTAATTACGACGTTACGTGGGTCTGAAATTGTGTAGACCGGGTGACCGAAACCGATAACTACTTCTTTGTTGGCAACGCGAGCGCGAATATCGGCTTCGGCTTCATCAACGCTTGAATAACGTTCTTGAATTTCGAGTGCAACTTCATTTGCGCCGCCATGCTTTGGTCCGCGAAGGGCACCAATCGCGCCGGTAATTGCTGAGTACATGTCAGAACCGGTACCAGCAATAACGCGCGCCGTAAATGTAGAGGCATTGAACTCATGCTCTGCATAAAGAATAAGTGAGATCTGCATCGACTTTTCCCATTGAGCATTTGGAACTTCGCCATGCAACATATGCAAGAAGTGTGCCGCTACTGAATCATCAGCCGTTTCGACTTCAATTTTCTTGCCGTTATGGCTGAAGTGATACCAATAAACCAAGATCGATGGAATGCAAGCAACTAAACGATCTGCTAAATCGCGAGCTGCAGTTATTTCATGCGCGTCTGCTTCTGGTTCCATAGTGCCAAGGGCTGAAACGCCGGTACGAACTACATCCATAGGATGAGCCGAAGCTGGAATCTGCTCGAGTACCCGCTTTAAAGAATCAGGTAATCCGCGAAGTTTCTTTAGCTTGGCTTTGTAAGCTGTTAGCTCGGCCAAGTTCGGCAACTTTTCATGAATAAGAAGGTAAGAAACTTCTTCGAATTCGCAATGCTTTGCTAAATCTAAAATGTCATAGCCGCGATAATGTAAATCATTGCCGCTTTTTCCTACCGAACAAAGTGCGGTGTTGCCGGCTGGAACGCCAGATAGCGCAACTGACTTTTTTGGCTTGAATTCGACCACTTATTCTTGCTCCTTTAGGAATTTATCAAGGGCTTGTTCGTAACGGTGATAATCAATGCGATCGTAGAGTTCCTCGCGAGTTTGCATAGTGTCTAGGACATTAGCTTGAGTGCCCTCATTGCGAATCGCGTTATAAACATTTTCTGCGGCTTTATTCATGGCACGGAAAGCTGAAAGAGGATAAAGAATCATTGAAACATCTGCGCTAGCTAGTTCATCTCTAGTGAACAGTGGAGTTAAGCCAAACTCAGTGATGTTAGCCAGAATCGGCACTTTGACTGCATCAGAAAACTTTTTGAAATCTTCCAAGGTGCGAATTGCTTCAGGGAAAATGTAATCAGCGCCAGCTTCGATGTATGCCAGTGAGCGATCAATCGCTGAATCTATGCCTTCAACAGCGATCGCATCGGTGCGAGCCATGATTACGAATTTATCAGCACCTCGTGCATCGGCTGATGCCTTAATGCGATCAACCATTTCACCCTTTGAAACTACTTCCTTATTAGGGCGATGACCGCAACGCTTTGCGGCTACTTGATCTTCCATATGCATTGCAGCTGCGCCAGCTTTAATTAAAGATTTAACGGTTCGACCAATATTAAAAGCAGATGCTCCGAAACCAGTGTCTGCATCAACTAGCAACGGCAAATCACAAACATCTGTAATGCGACGAACATCAACGAGTACGTCGTCTAAATTGCTAATTCCTAAGTCAGGTACGCCTAACGAGCCAGCTGCAACGCCACCGCCAGAAAGATAAATTGCGTTATATCCAGCGCGCTTGGCAAGAAGGGCATGATTGGCATTAATTGTGCCCACGATTTGAAGTGGCTTTTCTTGGGCAAGGGCATTTCTAAACTTTTCACCTGCAGAAATCTGCGTCATGCTTTAACTATAACACTTGGCTTTTTTCGCCCCAAAAGGGTTCCAGTTAGTGAAACTGCTAACAGTTAAAGGGCAAGCGCCAATTTGATGCGTTGCAAACTAACTTCTTGGCCAAGCAGTTCCATAGATTCAAATAGTGGCGGAGAAATGTTACTTCCGGTTGTCGCAATTCGAACTGCGCCGAATGCGATACGTGGCTTAAGCCCTAGTTCCTCAATCAGTGAAGAGCGCAGAGCAGCTTCGATTGAATCATGAGTCCAGGTGGTTAGTTTCTCTAACTCACTTAAACTTCGGGTTAGCACAGCTTTTGCGGCTTCATCGTTTACTTTACTAACGCAGTCTTCAGCGATTGAAAAATCCTTAACGAATAAGAAATTGAGCATTGCTGGAACTTCAGCCAAAGTAACGATGCGTTCTTGAATAATTGGTAGCGCTGCTTTAACGATTGCAATCTCGGCATCTGTCCCGGAAATAACTGCGGCTTTAGTTAAGAACGGCAGTGACCAATTAAGAAATTCCTCAGGAGAGAGCGCACGAATCTTGTCACCATTTATTGCTTCTAACTTCTTCATATCAAATCGAGCTGGTGATGAGTGCACTTTATCGACGGTAAAGAGTTCTGTTAACTCTTTCATAGTTACATTTTCGCGATCATCGCCAGGTGACCAACCAAGCAGAGCTAAGTAATTACAAATCGCCTCAGGCAAGAAACCGCGTTCGCGATACCAAGCAATTGAAACTTCGCCATTTCGCTTTGAAAGTTTTGCATTGTCTTGACCCATGACAAATGGCAAGTGCGCAAAAGTTGGGTAATCCTCTGGCTTTACGCCCATTGCTTGATAAACCCGAATTTGGCGCGGGGTCGAAGAAAGTAAATCTTCACCACGTAGAACATGGCTTACTTTCATCATGACGTCATCGACAGCTACGGCCAAGGTATAAAGCGGTGAACCATCGCCGCGAACCAGCACGAAATCAGGAACAAATTTATGGTCGAAAGTTACTTCGCCACGAATCTCATCGGTGAAAGTAGTGCTTCCGTCAGGCATGCGCATGCGGACAACTGCTTCGCGGCCTTGTGCTTTGTAATCAGCAATTTGAGCATCAGTTAAATCGCGGCATTGACCGTCATAACCTGGTGCCACATTCGCTGCTCGTTGTGCTTCGCGACGCGCTTCTAATTCATCAGGTGTGCAATAGCAGTAATACGCATCTTTTTGATCAAGAAACTTTTGTGCCCACTGCGCATAGATATCTAAACGCTGCGATTGCAAGTAAGGACCATTAGGGCCGCCAACTTCGGGACCCTCATCCCAATTAAGTCCGAGCCACTTGAGCGTATCTATTGCCGCTTGAATATATTCATCGGTAACGCGAGTGGTATCTGTATCTTCGATACGGAAAATAAAGGTTCCGCCGGTGTGACGCGCATAAGCCCAATCAAAGAGCGCGGTGCGGATGTTGCCAACATGTAAATCGCCAGTTGGTGATGGCGCAAAACGAACGCGAACTTCTTTACCCACGAGCACTCACCTTATTTGTTAATTCGCCTAAACCATCGATTGCGATAGTAATAGTTGATTTTTCTGGCATTGGACCAATACCAGCTGGAGTTCCGGTAATAATTACATCACCCGGAAGCAATGTCATAACTTTAGAAACGAATTCCACAATTGCCGGAACATCAAACATCATCTGACTTAACTTGCCATCTTGTTTAACTTCGTTATTTAAAGTCGCAGTAATGCGCTGAGTTCCTGGAACAAAATCGGTATCGATCCAGGGTCCGAGCGGGCAGAAAGTATCGAATCCTTTAGCGCGTGACCATTGACCGTCTTTTTTCTGTAAGTCTCTAGCTGTTACGTCATTGGCGATGGTGTAACCAAAGATCACATCATTTACGCGTTCTTTTGGCACATCTTTACAAATACGACCGATCACGATTGCTAGTTCTGCTTCGTGATCAACTTGGCCAGCCATGCTTGGCCAAACAATGGTGTCGTTTGGGCCAATTACTGAGGTATTTGGTTTGATAAAAATAATTGGTTCTTCGGGCACTACCCCGCCCATTTCGGCAGCATGATCGGCATAGTTCTTTCCAATGCAGACAACTTTGCTGCGTGGAATAACTGGTGCCAGTAATCGCACTTTGCTTAGTTCGGTGGTCGCCCCGGTCTTAGTTACCCCGTGATAAATCGGATCTCCCGAAATTACGCTGATGGCATTGTCATCTTCGAGCAGCCCATAAAGTGGGTCGGTACCGAGCCCAGTATCTGGGCTGGGACTAAATCGAATGATGCGCATTACGCAATCTTATCGGGCTCTGCCCCATCATTTGCAAAGAAGATCGCAGCGCTTGGCGCAAACTCAATAATTACTGCAGTTTTTGCACTTCGCTCACCAGTAAAGACCACTGCTTCGATGCCAGTAATTTGTGACGCCATCGCAACTGTAAAAACTGCTTCAACTGCATCTAGCGCTAGAGAAGTCGAATTAACCGGAACTGCCACATAGGTGCGACCAGTGTTATCGCGTAAAGCGGCAGCTTGTGTTGCGCCACTTCGCTTCAAGGTGGCTTGTGCCAACGTAACTAACTTTTGATCTTCCGGATTATTCAGCATCTGAAACTGGCTCCACTAACTTTTCAATAAGCACGCTACTAATTCTACGACGACGCCCGATTGGGCGCTCTGAAGTAATCGACCAGCCGCCCAGATCAACCGTGCTGCCAGCAATAGGTACGCGACCAAGTTTTTGAGCCATTAGCCCGCCGATAGTGTCAACGTCTTCGAAGTCTTCAGCTTCGATTTCAATTTCAAGCTCTTCGGCTAAATCTTCGATATGCAAAGTTGCTTTTGCGCGAGCCTTGGATTTCTCATCATTCAACCAGCTAAATGACTCAACTCCATCGTCATATTCATCGGCAATTTCGCCAACAATTTCTTCAATAATATCTTCAATCGTAATTAGACCAGCAGTGCCGCCGTATTCATCAACCACGATTGCCAAGTGAATCTGATCGCGTTGCATTTCTTTAAGTAACTCTGCAGCGATCTTGATCTCTGGCACGAAAGTTGCAGTACGCAAATGCTGTTCTACTCGCTCGGTTGTTTCAGCTTCGTGATGATCAAGTGCACGACGGGCTAAATCTTTTACATAAGTAATACCAATAATGTTGTCGATATTTTCGCCAACTACTGGAATTCGAGAGAAGCCAGATCGAAGTGCCAGAGAGAGACCTTGGCGAAGTGTCTTATCCTTTTCAACCCAAACCATGTCGGTGCGGGGCACCATTAACTCGCGAACCAAAGTGTCGCCAAGTTCAAACACCGAGTGAATCATTTCGTGTTCATCAGATTCAACTAAACCGCGCTCATGTGCTTGATCTACTAAGTCGCGAAGTTCGGCTTCGTTAGCAAATGGCCCACTTCTAAAGCCTTTTCCTGGAGTTATGGCATTGCCAATTGCAATCAGTAATTTAGTTAGCGGAGCCAGGATAAAGGCCAAGAAATAAGCCACAGTTGCGCCAGCTAGTGCCCAATTATTTGGCTTTTGCTTTCCTAGCGTGCGAGGCCCTACTCCTACCATCACGTAAGAAACAATCACCATGATTGCAACTGTTAGCGCCATGGCTTGTGCCGATGAGTATTCGCGTAACAAAATCACTGCCAAAAGAACCGTTGCAGTTAGTTCGCATGTTTTTCTAACCAGAAGCACCACATTTAAATATCTAGCTTGATCAAAGAAAACTTTCTTAAGTAATGCTCCCCCGCGTTTGCGCTCAAGTTCTTCAATTACAACTCGAGAGATGGATGCCAAAGCTGATTCGGTTCCTGCTAAAAAGCCAGCAAATGCTAAAAGTGCAATGATCGAAATTATGGGCAGGGGGTTCATTTACTTTCAGCGCTCCATTGTTTTACTAGGGACTCTTGCAACTCGAACATGACTTTTTCATCGTCTGGCTCAGCGTGGTCGTAACCCAAGATATGTAGCAAGCCATGTGTAGCCAAAATAAACATCTCGTGCTCGGGTGAGTGACCAGCTAAGTTTGCTTGCGCAGTTGCAAAGTCGGGCGAGATAACAATGTCGCCTAAAGTTACGACTTCACCTTGAGTTTCTGGAAGATCCATTGGAAATGAGAGCACATCAGTTGAACCTGGCTCATCCATCCATTTAATGTGTAACTCAGTCATTTCGGCATCGTCAACGAAAGTTACATTTAAATCGCAATCAGGGTGCAGATCTAATTTAGACATCGCAAAAGCCAAAAGAGATTGAATTTGATCCCCCGGTGCAAGTGCGCCTGACTTATTTGTTATTTCTATGGTCATGGATTGCGAATCGAGCGCGGGGCTTGGCGCGCTTCATTGAACTTGTCGTAAGCCTTAACAATGTCGCCAATTAAACGGTGGCGAACCACATCTTCGGCAGTTAGTTCTTGGAATGAGATGTCATCAATATCTTGCAAGATATCGCGAACAATGGCTAGTCCTGACTTGGCGCCGTTAGGTAAATCAATTTGAGTTACGTCGCCAGTTACGACCATTTTTGAACCAAAACCAAGACGAGTTAAAAACATCTTCATCTGCTCAGGCGTTGTGTTCTGGGCCTCGTCAAGAATAATGAAGGCATCATTAAGAGTACGACCGCGCATGTAAGCAAGAGGCGCGACTTCGATAACGCCCGATTGCATTAAACGTGGAATTGAATCGATATCAATCATGTCGTGCAACGCATCGAAAAGTGGTCGCAAGTAAGGATCAATTTTCTCTGAAAGTGAACCTGGCAAGAAACCTAAATGCTCTCCAGCTTCAACTGCTGGACGAGTTAGAACAATGCGATTGATTTTCTTCGCTTGTAAAGCTGCAACAGCTTTGGCCATAGCTAAATATGTTTTACCGGTACCGGCCGGACCGATTCCAAAAGTTATGGTGTTTTCATCAATCGCATCGACATAACGCTTTTGATTTGCCGTCTTTGGTCTAATAGTTCGACCACGATTTGAAACAATATTTAAGGAAAGAACTTCGCCCGGATTATCTTGTGGGGTCTGTGCCAACATGCCAATTGAACGAATAACGGCATCGACATTTACGGCTTGACCTGAACGGATAACCACCATTAGTTCAGTAAAAAGCTTTTCTAATTGCTGGCAATCAATATGTGGGCCGCGTAAAGTAATTTCATTACCGCGAACGGTGATGTTCACTGATGGGAATGCGGCTTCAATCGCCAGCATATTTGCATCATTTGCTCCGACCAACGCAACCATTGGAATTGCGGGCGGAATCGTAATTAAGGTTCTCTCCATGTGTGGCATAAGGCTATCTTTAACCTGGCGGCCATGCCAGATTTCGCCCACCCAAGAGATGCAAGTGAGCGTGAAAAACGCTTTGGCCAGCGTCGGCACCGGTGTTAAACACGGTGCGATAGCCGGTTAAACCTTCAGCTTTTGCCAAGTGCTCAGCAGCAGCAAAAACTGCGCTTAAACCAGTTGGAGATTTGGCAGCCAGCTCGGCGGCATTTTCAACATGTAATTTCGGAACAATTAAAAAGTGAATTGGTGCTTGCGGGTTAATGTCGGCGAAAGCAATTACTTGATCATCTTGAAACTTAATTTCAGCCGGAATATCACCAGCAATAATTTTGCAGAATAAGCAGCTCATAGTTAATTAGTTTAGAAGACTTTTAGTAAAGAGTTAACAGCAGAAAGAGCGGCTAAACCAGCATGTGCTGAGCGCAAAATTGGCCTACCCAGGCCGGCTACATGAGCACCTGCTGCTGCGAAAGTCGCAAGTTCTTCTTCGGTGATGCCGCCTTCTGGGCCGATGACTATTAGAACATTTTTCGCTTTTGTCTGAGGCGTAATTATTTCACTTAACTTAACTTGCGCACTTTCATGAAATACCAAAGCTAAATCTGCGCCTTTGATTAACTCGACAACGCCTTTTTCTTTAACGGTTTCATGAAGTTGCGGAATAAATAAACGGCGAGATTGCTTACTTGCTTCGCGAGCTGTTGTAGCGAATTTACTAATTACTTCGGTGCGACTAATCGAACGATTTGCCAGCCAAGGCACAATTACATCGGCACCAGCTTCAGTTAGTAATTCGACTGCTTCTTTGGCGCGATCGCTTTTCGGTAGCGCCTGAACAACCGTGAACTTAATTTCTAGCGGCTCTTGACGACCAACTTCTAATACCGTGGTTTCAAGTGATCGTTTAGTCACTTGATTCACCTTAACATTAGCCCAGCCACCACTACCGTCAGATACCCGGAAGATTTCGTCAACTTCAATTCGTAAAACTTTAATTGCATGGTTGGCGTCTTCGGAATTAAATGAATAGCTCGCGCCAACTTGAGTTGGCAAATCAGGCACAAAAAATAAAGTCAGCATTTAGCGGCCGAAGGCATCGCGTAACTTATGGAAGAAACCTTGATCATGTTCTTTGATCTCAACTTCGCCAGCTTTTTCGCCGCGAGATTCCGCGAACTTTCGCATTAATTCTTCTTCAGCTTTATTTAATTTAGTTGGCGTCTTAACTTCAACATGGACAATCAGATCTCCACGAGTTCCTCGGCGAAGATGAGTCATGCCTTTGCCCTTAACCGTAATGGTGGCGCCACTTTGTGTGCCCGCTTTTACTTCTACTTCGATCGGGCCATCTAGCGATTCAACCGTTACTTTTGTGCCTAGCGTTGCAGCAACCATGGAAACGGCGAGCGCTAAGTGCAAATTGTCGCCATCGCGCATCAAGGTTTCGTGGGCGGTTTCAACGATTTCTACATATAAATCACCGGCTGGGCCGCCGCCTGCACCAACTTCGCCTCGACCAGACATTTGAATTCGATTGCCAGTTTCAACGCCAGCTGGAACTTTGATATCAATTGTCTGACGTGCGCGCACTCGACCATCGCCTGAACATTCGCGACAAGGATTTGGAATCGTTGATCCGTATCCTCCGCAATTATTACAAGGACGAGATGTCATAACTTGACCAATAAATGATCTTGTTACTTGCTGAGTTTCGCCGCGACCTTTACAAATTGGGCAAGTTTGTGGCGTTGAATTATCGGCACAACCACTACCTGTGCACTTTGGGCAAACAACTGCGCTTTCTAAAGTAATGGTGCGCTCGGTTCCAAAACAAGCTTCGTTTAGATCAACTTCGATACGAATCAATGCGTCTTGACCGGCGCGCATGCGTGGTCGTGGGCCACGATTTGCAGTGCCTCCGCCAAAGAATGCATCCATGATGTCGCTGAACCCACCAGCATTTCCGAAACCACCAAAGCCACCCATGTTGCTTCCGCCCATGTCATATTGCTGGCGCTTTTGTGGATCGCTCAAAGTGTCATAGGCAGCAGTAACTTCTTTAAATTTTTCTTGAATTGATGGATCTGGATTCACATCGGGGTGAAGTTCGCGAGCAAGTTTGCGATACGCCTTCTTAATTTCATCGCTTGATGCATCGCGCGAAACACCTAGCGCTTCGTAATGATCTGCCACTTATGCACCCTCTGTTAAATATCGACTGATGTATCGGGCAACTGCGCCAACTGTTGCAATAGAACTTGCATAGTCCATGCGAGTTGGCCCCAAGATGCCCAGCGCACCCAAAGGAGAATTATCTATGCCGTAACCAACGGTTACCAAACTGGTCTGCTGCAGATTCGCCACTTGTTGTTCATGACCAATACGCACTTTAACGCTCTCATTAGCATCGCCAAGTAGGCGTAATAGAACCACTTGCTCTTCAAGCGCCTCTAAAACAGGGTGAATCTGGGTTGAGAAATCCTCACTGAAGCGAGCCAAATTCGCAGTCCCGGCTAACACAATCTTTTCTTCAGGGCGCTCCATCGACATTTCCAGAAGAGCTGAAATAAGTAGTGCAACATCTTTACGTTCATGCGCAGAATAAACATCCATGATGCCAGTTATTCGATCTGCGACCTCGGGTAACCGGTAACCCGCAAGGGCGTTATTAATTTGATTGCGCAGACTTGCGATGAAAATATCATTTACTTCGCTGCTTAATTCGATAACTCTTTGCTCGACTCGGCCAGAATCGGTAATCAAAATCATCATTAGGCGCGAAGTTGTAAGTGAAACTAGTTCAACGTGGCGCACCTTAGATTTAATCATTGATGGATACTGAACAACGGCTACTTGCTTAGTCACATCTGCGAGCAATCGCACCGTGCGCATTACAACATCGTCTAGATCAAGTGCACCCTCAAGCAATGTTTCAATCGCGCGGCGTTCGGCAGATGAAAGTGGCTTAACAGTTTCAATGCGATCAACGAATAAGCGATAGCCAGAATCCGTTGGAATTCGACCAGCACTTGTATGAGGTTGGGCAATAAGACCCTCTTCTTCAAGAACTGCCATTTCGTTTCGAATGGTTGCAGGGGAAATACCTAATCCGTGACGATCGGCAATTGCCTTTGAGCCAACAGGTTCTTGCGTTGCGACATATTCATCGACAATTGCTCGCAAAATGTCGAGTCGGCGATTAGACATAAGGCAGAGTTTCTAATTAGTTAATTACGAGGGTAATCGAAATCAAAGTTAGCAAGAAGAAAGCAGGAAAAGCGGTCTTTGCCTTATCTGCACGGAAGTGGAAGAAGATCGCACCAGCCATCATGCACCAAAGTGAAAGTAACGCTAGAAAAGCAAGACCTGACCACTTCAGGGATAGAACTAAACCAAGGG
>JACCDP011077303.1_pt1 | contig 15692 bp, 17 predicted proteins | sample 7445841 | NCBI WGS metagenome assembly JACCDP01 (sample SAMN15323441, study PRJNA562643) | freshwater metagenome | isolation source: river surface water | place: USA:Blue River Watershed | collected 2017-08-17 | reverse complement strand
GTGCAAGTGTAACGGGCGGTGCAAGTGTAATAAGTGTAACAAGTTTTCTTTATAGTAACTTCATACCTATTTTGTTTACTTGAGGGACAGTTATTTTTGTCTGACTCGTTTGCTGTTGACTACGTGGTCGGTGTCCATGATGAATTAGCAGCGCATCCACCTTGCCATCATTGCCTTTCGAATTGAAGGCCGAGGCGGTATGAATCCGATGCTTTACAAGAACCTGCTTACAGTTAAAAAACCGTTTGCTCTCTCCCCTTAACCTAAGCCACATGTCGTAGTCTTCAATACCATTTTCATTCCAATGGCACAACCACCTTCTGATAACAGAGCTGGAGTTGATAATCGGGTTAACCGTAGAGAAATCAAAGTTTGAAATATCGCCAACGGGAATGTTAGGCACAACATTATTTCTATCGCCAAACCATACACAATTTGTGCCAATTACGTCGTATTGATTTAACAAGGTAGATTGGATTTCCAATTTCTGGTCGTGCCATATATCGTCCACGTCGAGTAGCGCAATATAGTCATACAAACAATGTTTAACCATTTCATTCAAGGCGTGCGATTTGCCTCTAATTTGAAACAGATCAAGTACCTTTATTTTATCAGACCTTTTCTCATACTCTTTTGCTGTTTTATAAACAACCGAATCCATCGGGTGCCCATTTACGCCTATGATAAGCTCCCACTTACCATAAGTTTGTCTTAATACAGAGGATACCGACTCCTCTATGAACTCAATGCCATTATATATCGGAATTAAAATACTAATCATGAAATAGTTTCAGAATATATATTTGCGCAATTAAACTCATAACCCCTTGAGCGGGACATTTGCGAATATTCTCTGAAACATGAACCAGTTATCCAGCCGCGGGTGGTTCTCTCTAAATAGCACAAACTTATCCATATCCGAAAGGATACAGTCTACAATGATAATTTGGTCGTCCTTTACCAAATAGTTGTTCTTGAAATACAGCTCAAGTTTATTATTATATGTTTCGGCCCACCAGGCTATTTTATCCTTGTGGCAAATAAAGAACCCGCCTGCGATGGAGTTTTGGTGTGGAGGGATAGGCTGTGCAGGTAGGCCATAAGCATTCTTAGTATTTACGATTTTATGCAAATAATTCATATACCCATTGTCATTGTTGATACAGGCATAGCAAATTTTATTCCTGTCCAGTTTGACTATGGCGTCCATATTTGGCCAATTCATGAGAGCACTTGTATGAAGATCGTTCTGTCGATTACGAAAATATCCAATGTCACACCATCCGTAAAACTCCGTGTCGTAATATTTGTTCTCTATGGTGTCTTTGACAAACCAAATCTTTTCTGACCATAGCATGTTTAGTTCCCAACAGGATTTACCATTGAGAAGGCGATTTTGCTCATGATTTGTGATCCAAGAGTCCTCGTACTTATAATTATAGAATTGGTCTATGGGTCGCACGATTACAGTAATCCTTGGGTTACCCTTTGTATCAATATAATTGCGACTATTCTCGTCGGCGTAGATGACCAAGTTAAAATTATGTACAATGGAAATTAAATTATTCATCCACGCAATATAAATACTTGGGTTAAACTTGGAACGGATAATATAAAAACAGCTTGCGAAAGTGATAGACATATAGTTAAATACTTGTAATATTTAAATATATATTTGGCGTTTATTTGTTATTCATGTTTTTTATGTTATTCATGTTTTTCATGTTTTTCATGTTTTTTATTTGTGTCTCATATAAAAGGCATCCCCCCATTTGCAATCAGTCCATTTAGTTTCGACCCGGCGTAACCCAAATGGCTTCAAATACTCGTCCAATTCACCAATCAGTGCACACCCCTTGTATACATAATCAGAATTTACCTCTGTATATAAATAATCAACGCTTGGCAGATATTCCTCCATCCCCTTCAGCGCTTTAAGCTCTGCTCCCTGTATATCAAAATTTAAAAAATTACACACTATATTATACTTCGGTAAAATATCCTTTAATAGTTTTGTCTTTGCGTTAAATGCGGTAATATAATGAACCTGTGGATGATATTGCGAGTGTAAACCAAAATCTAAAATAGACGACGATTGTCCGTTATTTGATACCTTAAACGTAATATCTTCTACTACGTCAGAAACTACGGCGTTTTCGATAAGCACGTTGGGATACCTTTCTTTACATAGAGATACCTTTCCTGGTAGTGCCTCCACCCACAAAATCCTATTCCGTGGTATATATTTCTCGTAATCGGTTATTTCTTCGCACTCATGTGCGCCAACATGTAGAATACCTTTGAACTGTATGTTATACTTCCTAACTAAATCGTGTAATGGGATGAGCATATTAATAATTATATATTATTTATTCTTCATTATTTTAAGTCGTATTACCTCAAATTATTATATCTATGATGAACATAATTATTAAACCCCGGGTGAATGTTTGACGTTTGCGTGTAAATGCTGCCATCGTGTACTACATGGTCATATACTAAATCAGGCACAACATGCATATGTAAATCTGCTTGTTCAAAGAGAAGCGTATTAATATATATAACATCGCACGCGGAAGATTTGTGTATATTATCCCCTTCAGCTGCCAAATTTAATTTATCTAATAAATGCTTGTTAATCACGTAATTTCCTGTGTTCATACATGTGGTGCTTGGACTGTTGTGATGTCTTTTGGTTTGAGCCTCTAAAGCAGCGTTTGATGCAAAACTGCCTCGTTTATAAATAAATCCGGATAAATGTGAGTAATCGAAATTAGGCTGTGCCTTAGACGGCGCAAGTATAATATTTTTTTGATCGCCAAGACGTTGTATGTAATTTTTAGCTACCTTAAAATACTCGATATATGCAAAATTATCGGAATCCATTAAAACTATCCATTCGTTTTTTGCAAAGGAGCACGCCTTTAGTTTATTTAGAAAAGGGCCCAAACGTCTCTCGTTTTTAATAAGCACCAATTTACTGTTGTTGGGAAATGCAAGTTTAATTTTTTCTACGTCATTCCCATTTTCATCGGTAATAATAATTTCATTAATGTATTCGTTTGCCAAATACTTCGGTAAATATCTTGATAAAAATTTATCAAATCTATCCATCGTAGGAATACACAGACTAAACATGGTTTTATATGATATTTTATGAGATCATTATTTTAAGTATTAAGCGTAGTAAAATAATATTCGATATGAATAAATGATTATTAATTTTTGTATTGGAGGTAGACTGGGAAATGCCATATTTAGATATATGGCATCGGCAATCATGTGTATGTGTTATAATGGAATATATTCTATTAATAACCATCAACCATATAACTGTGACGATGAAATGTTTTTACAAATTATAAAACCAATAATTAATACTGGTCGACCAACACCGTTTACCCAATTAATTACGGGTATTAATATGATAGATTATTACCAACACGATTTAATTTATAAAATGCATAAAAGCCATATTCTTAATTTTATACAAAAAAACCCATCCCATTATGTATTGACAGATGGCATTAACTCTGGAGATCAACAGTGTGAAAAGTTCTATATGATGGATATTATTTGTACACCACCAACATTTACTAAAAGATACAAGAATGTACTGCATATTAGATTAGAAGATTTTGTAACTCACGGCTTATATTTAAAAGTAGATAGAATATTAGCGCTCTTAGATAAGAACATTTTACATGATTCCCTATGTATCGTATGTAAAAAACCAGTTACAAACTTTGAAAATTTGTACATACGTGAAATAATAAAGCATGCGTTCAACAAAAAAATACGGGTATTCTTAGAGTATAATGATACGCTTACCGATTACTATATAATGAAGGAATCTGAGTTACTAATATGTTCAAAAAGTACATTATCATGGTGCGCAGCTTTTTTTTCAGATAAAATTAAAAAATGTTACTTACCGGAATATGATATATCACCAAATAGCACATGTAAATCGCCGATTGATAACTCAGAATTGTATTAGATGATATTCACACGATCGTTTACTGATAGAACATGTGAACAAGTCTTACTCGTTCAAATGCTCATTGATGTACATGAGTTGAGGATGAATAAACGCTCAGGCATGTAAACCATCAATGATTCTGAACAAAAAATCATTATGTGTTCCATCCCAACCTGGATTACTTTGTTTGGTATAATTTGAAAAATTAGATATTAGTTCATAATTATTGCCTTCTAAATATGTTGTTATTTTTTCAAAATCAACATTATACACCTCAATTAACAAATATGTTGGTTTATATTTATTTAAATCTAACCCGTTTAAAACCGAATACTCGTAACCTTCAACGTCTAACGATAAAAAATCAATTTTTGGTATAGTGTGTCTATCTAAAATGTTTGTTAATGTTGAAACTGGAACCCTTGACATAGCGTGTTTACTATTTAGTCTTAACCCGTTTATCGATGACATTAATGATGTTGGATCATTTGGGGGTAACCCAAAATCACCATATATAAATTCATCTGTAAAATCGTTCGATACACAAGCATAGTTATAACAAATTGAGTTTGGTCTATTAATTTTACACATCTCAAAATTTCTCGCATTCGGTTCAATTAATATACCTCTCCAATTACGATTTTTTTCTAAAAATGCTGTATTACTTTGTAATAATCCATTGTTAGCACCCAATTCAATAAAAAACCCGTCTCGTTTTCCTTCAAATAATTCATCAATTTTATTATCTAAAAACCTATTAGCTGAATCGCACAACGAATAGTTTTTATTAAACTCCATATAATTTCAATATAAGTTTGTCTTTATATTAAAATATAATCAATTCACAACAGTTAAACGATACAGATAATTCCAAAGGTGTATACGACTAACCCTTAATAAATTTATATATAGGGTATCCTGGTTGCGTAGCGTTGGGTTTTGATAAAAATTCCGTACTCAGATTATTGTTTTTCGCAAATTCATCCACTGCGCGTTTTGTTCCTGGATGACATGATTCGTAATCGTCTCCTAACAACCACCCGCCAGTTCGTAACTTTTTCCACCAAAATGGCAAATCCTTGCTCACTGCTTCGTAACTATGGTCGCCGTCAATAAAAATAGCATCAATTGACCCGTCTGGAATTTGTTCGTTTGTAACATTTAGACTTGGGCAACGATGCCACGTATATCTATCCTTATGATCACTCAAATGTGTTGTAATATTTTTGACAAGTTTTTCGAACCCACCGAAATTTATAACATCATCTGCAAAGGCATCATTTGGATAATAACACATTGGGTCTACTAAATGCAATTTTTCTACCTCAGTATTATCTAATATTTCTTTAGCATGGAACCCATATCCAATACCTACTTCAACGCATGTTTTAAATTTATTATTTCTTATTACCTGCGAAAAAATACCATAATAAAATCCGGCCCATCCACCAGGACCGCCATTATTACCTCCGCTTTGCCAGATTTGGATTAAATCGGTATAATACGGATCCAAATTTGAAGTCATTTTATTATATTCATTTAAAATAACATAGATACTCAAACGTATATAAAGTAATAAATGCTAAGCAATAGTTTATTTAACTGCCCGAATAAGGACACGTATCCTCCATTTAAAAACGGGCTATATCTTGAAGAATATTTCTTTCATAAAATGCAATCCGAGAAGCCGGCTTTGCAAAGAAAATATATTCCGGTAAAATGGACAAATTTTCAGATAGAGGGGTGGTTTCCGTCAAAAAAGCATGATATGCAACATTTATTAGATGATTGGGTTCGAAATAACCCGTCCGAACATGGTTATTTTACAGTGGTCCAATATGATGATGGACCATTGCTTAATTTGCCAAACAATACATTAATATACGGCGCATGTTCTGGAAATATACCGATCCCCCTAATTTATCAAGATGTAAACAATACCCTGGTGAATATTCCAAAAAAGACATTCGCCGAAAAAAACATTTTGTGTTCTTTCGTTGGAAACATAACTGGTAGCCACGTTCAGCCAAATGTTCGAGAAGTCATGAAACATACCCTGGAAAAGAACCCAAAATTTCTATTTTATAACTCTGGCGGTTGGACGCCATCCGTAAATGCGGACTTACAAAGAAAGTTTGTGAACATAACGATTGCCTCTAAATTTGCATTAGCGCCGCGAGGATATGGAAGGGGGTCATTTCGGTTTTTCGAATGTTTTCAGTTAGGAACTATTCCAATCTATTTATGGAATGACATTGAATGGTTGCCGTTTAAGAATGTGATTGATTACAACAAACTGTGTATTTCGATGCATATTTCGAAAATAAATGAATTACAGGGCGTATTAGAGTCTATTACTCAAGAGCAATATAATAGCATGTTTGCATACTATGAAACGGTGAAACACCTATTTGAATTAGAAGGGATGTCAAATCAAATTATACATGAAAATACCAGACAAATAAATAATGCAAAATAAATAAATACAAAATACATAATGCAAAATAATATAATAAACAAATAATCAATGTTATTATATTATGATCGAGCAGGATTTTATTATGCTAATTATGAACTGCAAAAAGTACGCCAAGAAGGCCAAATTTCAGAAGATGACATGGCTGCCAAATATTCCGGCTTATTTGCGCTACTATCACGTAATCGGCGACGAGGCCTTGGACACTGCGTTTAAATTTGACGACGCAAATAATGTACTATGGGTACGTGTCGCAGACGACTATAATTCGTTGCCGAAAAAGGTCATTGCTGCATACGAGGCCGTGTATGATACTTTTCAGTTTAAATATCTGTTTAAAACCGACGATGACCAAGTTCTTGTAAAGCCGCAATTTTTTGACACGATAAAAGGAATAATCACAAGCGCAATGCCCCCGATACATTATGGCGGCTACATTGTTGACGTGAAACAACCGTATTTGTCGCAATATAATAAAATCCACCCCGAGCTCCCGTCACATCTGCCGTTATATGCAACCAAGTATTGTAGCGGTCGGTTTTATTTTCTCTCTAAGAGCGCAATTTCCAGTTTGATTAACCAGCGTGACCGCATTGCAAAGGAGTACCTCGAAGACTACGCAATTGGGTTTTACTTGGATAACAGATTCAAAACAAATATGATGAATATTTCTACGAATAAGTTTTTCACGGACATTGAAGAGGGTGAATTTCAAACATGGGTTGAACAAGGTAAGATTTAGAACTTCAAGGTCCTAAAGTCTATCTTTGCAGATGGCGCCAGCCTTTCTGGTAGAGGACTGCGGAATGGCGCCTGTTTGTCTAAATCAAGCATGGGTCGTATATAATTGGTAGGGCGTTTTTCAATGTCACTATAATCTTCCCTCTGAACAACGGTTAATGGTGTGATTAAATACCATTTGTGAAGAGCTTGCAAATGAAACCAGTATTTATCAATTGCATACAGGAAATGCTTCTGTGGCTCCTTCATTAAAAGTTCCACTCCGGCCTTGTAATTTGCAATTAGGGTATCGTAATAGTGGCGCTGAACCAGATAACCTGTAGTGGTTTGGCATTTAGATACACGGACACACGAATCATCTACGACGGTATATGGAGGCATGTTGTTGCCGGCAAACAGCACAACATCAAAATCCTTGTGCCCAGACAAAAACAGATTAAGCTGTTCAACAAAGACATCAGGTTTAGTGAACAAAATGTCGTCTTCAACAATTAAAACATGTGGCAAATCGTTCGCCTTTGCCATCTCTAATACTTTAATATGGCTCATACTGCAGCCAATCGCGCCATTTTTTAACTTAATCGCCTTAAACCTCTCCGCTGGAATGCCTAACGCGCTCAATTGACCTTCGACGTGTTGTTTTCGATCCGGGCGCGAGTCTAAATTTATAAAAAATGCATGTTTAATGTCGGCGATGGTGTTCATTAGTTTTAATATAACGAATTATTTAAACCCTTTAAGATTTAAAATGACACGCTTAATATAATTTTACATAAAAATATATAAAATTATGTTTAGTAATTTCATAAAATGGATACTAATTTAGTTGTTGAAAATGAATTATTAAAACAGCGAGTAAATAAGTTGGAAGAAAAATTAAAGGAAGAAAAACCTGAGAAGATAAAAGAATACGCAAAAAGAGCATATCTTAAAAAAAAGGAAAAACTTAAAAAAGAAAATGAAGAAATTGATATTTAGGAATTATATAATTTTGCGGAAAAATATATAAAATAAAAATATTAAGGAATATTATAGGGATGGAAATAAAAGAAAAACCACCCGACGACTTTTTCAAAGGAATTAAACTTTCTTTGAAAAGTGTGTTGAAGCATCCTGATATAAACACACCGAAAATAACAAATGCAGTTATTTTGTGTAATAAAATAGTGATTAATGTTTTACTATTCATGAAATTATACTTGTTGAATTACTATGAAACACATAATGGCTTGCCTGTTATAGATAAGGTGTTTGTGAATTCATGTATGAAAATTATGTGTAATGAGAAACCACAAGGAAGACCACCAAAGAAAGAAATTAAAGAATTAAAAGACAAATTAACTGCATTTTACAATACTGATTTTCAACCAATTATACAAAATGAAATTCTGGAATATACACACATGAATACTATTTTGGATTATTTGACAATTGATATTCTAACCATGTATGAGAATAATATTAAAAATCATTTTGTGGAATATGTTGAACGATATGTGAATGTGGTTTGGAAAAAGAAGTTTATTGTAAGCAAAATAAGAAAACAAAACATTACCAAAAAAGAAAAGGATGCAAAAATAAACAAGTTATGTAATCAGTTAAGAAAAATCAAAAGCGATTTATTGAATGTGGAAACAAACCAATACAAATCTCACATTTCTTACCATACATGGATCAATAAACAAAAAGAATTTATTATACCGGTTAAAACATTCAAGAAAAATCTATATTATGATTTAATGTGTAGTCCTATGGATTACTTCCCTTGCATGATTAGAATGATGAAACAAGTGGAAACCGAAGAACAAACTATTTGTAATGTCTTTCCTATGCGTAATGAAATTATACCAAAACACATAAGATTAGATACGACTACATTAGTCCATCTTCTTATGACGAAAAAACAAGGAAATAAAAGCGATTATTTAACCGAAGGAAATTTGAAACGAAATGAAAATAAAATATGGAATTTCTTTTTTAGAACTGAACGCAAGTGTTTCCATAAAAGACATTATGAATTTCACCATATGATAGAAACCGATGGAATTAGTTGTAGTTTATTATTATTGCGTAAAGATTTGATTGGAAAGAAATTACCCATGATGAAAAAAGGAATAAATAATGAAGAATATATTGATGAAATCAAAGATTATTCACAACTACAAAATAAAAAGATTGTATCCATAGATCCTGGAAAAAATGACTTGATTTATTGCGTAGATGCAGATAATAAAGAGGCAAATAAATTTCGTTATTCACAAGACCAGCGAAGAAAAGAAACCAAGAAAAAGAAGTATTCCAAGATACAATTGGAACTGAAAAAGGAAAAAATACATGGTCAAGGAACAAGTAAAACCATTATAGAATGGGAAACTGAATTGTCAAAACTAAACAGGAAAACTCTTAACATACCTAAATTCAAGCAGTATATCCAAAAGAAGAGTGAAATAAATGGTATGTTATTCAAGTTTTACGAAAAATACATTTTCAGAAAACTACGATTACAAAGTTATAGAAACACAAAGAGAAGCGAACAAAAAATGATAAATAATTTCAAACGCATTTTTGGTAATGAAAACGAAGTTGTAGTTTGTTTTGGCGATTTTGAACAGAAACAACAAATGAAATACAAGGAGGCAACCAAAGGGAAAGGAATGAGAACCTTGTTTAGAAAAGCAGGGTTTCAAACTTATTTGGTTGATGAATTTAGAACCAGTTGTAGATGTTCCAAATGTGAAATAGGTATTTGTGCAAAAACGATGGTAATGGAAAATCCAAGACCATACAGAACCGGAAACATACTTGTCCATGGACTGATTTGTTGTAAGAACGGATGCGGTTATTGGAATAGAGATGTGAATGGTGCAACAAATATTTACAGAATTGCTTATAATGCGATAAATAATAAAGAAAGACCAAATTATTTATCCAGAAGCAAAAACAACTCAGGGTTTTTAGAAGAATTCCCAAAACCAAAATTTACACGCTCTGGAAAGGGCAAACCTTTTTGATTTTTGGCATTAAGCGTGCCATTTTAAATCTTCAAGGGTGTAAATGCAATTTTTTAAACAATTTATTTTCTCTCTGAACTAATAAATGAACAAGGCCTTTATAGCCGGGCAGATTAAAAACATCTCCTATTGCGATGTTGATGATGAGATGAACCAGTTAATTGAAATTGGTAAAATGGCACACACAATGTCTTCCAGATCTCGCATAGGAAACAATGTCGTAGATTTCTTTACATTTGTGCAGCGCCTTGAAACCAAGGGCAAATATGATGTAAACTTCTTTGAATTTATTGAGAAAATAGACGATTTCAAGAAGAAGAAATTTATACAAACCATGTTGAACTATTATAGGGACGTTAAAAATAAAAATAATACCAAAAATGAATATATTGTCCTGAAGGAGGTGTACAACATATGTATAAGCGCCATTAACATAATGCGCCCGCTAAATTGTATGGAAATCTATACCAAATACAATGCGAAACGTGTTCTGAACTTTTGTGCTGGTTGGGGCGGATCAACTGTCGCTGCGGCTGCTCTAAACCTGGAGGCCCATTATGGTATTGAAATCAATAGCGACCTACAACAACCATACGACAATATGACATCATATTTGCAGACAAGGTGTGCGACGGTTTTTGATGTGCGTATTTGCGATGCGCTGTCAGTGGACTACTCTGCGATGGTATACGACACAGTATTTGCGTCTCCGCCGTATTATTTTATTGAAAAATATGCGAACAATGTGAAGTATGAGACGAAAAAAGACATGGACGAACGGTTCTACCGGCCACTATTTGCCAACACATATAATGGTCTTCAGGGTGGAGGTCATTATATAATAAATGTGTGTAAGGAGGTCTTTGAGAATGTTTTGCGCGGACTTCTCGGAGAACCGTACGAGGCATTCCCTTTGAAAAAATCTAAGCGACAAAACGATCACACTGAGATGGTCTATGTTTGGCGAAAGGATTAATATGTGCCGCCCATTCCGACTCTTGCGCTGGCCTGCGCTCTTGGTTTCGCGCCAATATATGCTGCATATTGAGGCGAATATCTATGTGGAGGAGGGCCTCTTGGATGGGATGGAGGGCCTCTTGGATGGGATGGAGGGCCTCTTGGCTGTGGCTGGGGTGGAGGAGCGGGGGCATTTTGCGCAAATGAATTGAAGACATCTTGTTCAATCCCAGCCTTCTTGGCTGCTGCAATTTGCTGCAATAACGTGGGCGGAACTTGTTTTCCCATGGAAGTTAGGTATTTTACCATGTTTTCCTTTTTCTCCAGCGTGGTTGGATAATACGGGATGTTTGTCCAATCCTGAGTTGATGCCACTGTCTTTGTAGTCTCTCGTATTCTATCCGGATGGATTATTTTGCGCTTGGGCTCCCTTAGATCGTAGTTATAATACTCTTCTGTGCCAAACGGAACATGCGTTAAAAACGTGGAAACATTGATTACCGATATTCTTGGGTTATTCACCGTAAATATATTGTCGCTTGGGTTTTCGGATTTAACGTCTATGGTGTATTTTAATTGGGTTATAGTTCTTAGACCATCCACACCGTCGTCGTGTTCTCCGCGCCATGGATCCTTCTTGGATATGATTCTTGATATGCCGTCAAATAGTTGCAGAATCTCTGGGCTTCCTATATTATAAAAAACGCTTCTATCTATCGTCAATCCTACTGCCTCGCAGCGTTTTTGCAAGACATTATCTTCCATCCCCCACCCCCAGAACCCTGGGAATCCGTTGGTCTTCTCAAAATCGGCGCCCTTCATTACTACGATACCACCCAAAGCGTACTTGAATCCGTAGTAATGTTTTACTACACCATGAGTCGTGTCGTAATCGAATATTTTTGTGAACGGAATTGTGTCAACATCGTTAAATATAAAGGTAATATCCTTATAGTGCTGAGGGTACTTATTTTTGGCGGCAATAAAGCCAATATTTTTTATGGCACCACGGTTAAATGTTCTGGCATCGCATTGGTGAGAGAAATAAATCTCATAGTCGTCCTTGTCTTCTAATATATAACTCATATACTTGCTAAAAAAGAACTTGTGTTGAACCCGATTTCTATACGGGACAATAAAAATGCGCTTAGGTATGTTATCTTCAGCCGACATTATACCCTTAATACAGGTTTTTTTTCGCAAAAAAGAACTATTTACATAATTGTACAATTGAAAGTATAAATTGCACAATTTTAGATTGCCACGATTGACTACTTATTTGCCCAGGTCCAAATTGTATTTTTTCAATATTGCCGCTGGAATGATGGTTTCATCTTTTGATATCTTTTCCAGTTTTTTAAAGCATTTGTTTATAGTGACCTCGCTTGTCTCGCTAACGTTCTTGACGTCCCTCTTGCTTATATTTAATCTGCAAATTTGAGAAACAAAGTAGACGATTCCTGCAGCAATAGACGGCGGCGTATTTTCCGGCATAATGTCCATTTTCTCAATCTTCATAGAAACGAAGTGGCACAGGCGAGTGAGTTCAGTGTTGATGTTCAATTTGCTACAATATCTTTCTATAAACGCTTCTGGCTTTGTTTTGCCAAAATTCGTCTTTTCCTTGTTGTCCATATCCTTTTCCAAATTATTAATAATGGAGAGCGCGTTTTTGCACCCCTTTGTAGCACTCGTTACGTCCAGCCGAAATATAGATGCGATTTCCTTGGCGGTTCGTGGGTAATTATTTATTCTACATGCGATATAGATTGAGGCTGCGATAATACCGTCACGATTGTCACCTCTAAACGTCATCTCATACTCTGAAATCTTTTTATGGTAAACAATAGCATCATCAATAATCATCTTGGGGATCCCAGCGTTCTGCGCCATAACGGTAATTATTTGAAATTCATCGTACTGTGACTTTTCCTTGTACGGCATCGATTGCCATTCTGTATATCGTCGTATCTTTCGCATCTCATATGACATGGGTCCTAAACACAACACCTTGCACCCGTATGACGATTCCTCCAATAGCGGATTTATTGGCAGACCACACCGTGTCGGGTCAGAGTTTTGATTATCATCCGCTCCATAATACCTCCATTCGGCACCGTGGTCTACCAGATCCTTATAGATAATACCACACTTGTTGTTGGTGCATGTCAAAAACCCCTCTTCTGAAAACGCTAAACTACACTCACACCGTTCACAACTTTCTCTATTTCCTGAACCATACATACATTCAAGTGGAACCGCCTTTTTATCTGGCCGTTCTACTTCTGAATCAAATATGTTCCACAATTCTGTCTTGTTTATATTATTATTTTTACGTTTTTGGCTTTTGTCTTTGCTCATCTTTTTATTATCTTCCTGAATATAATATATTTCAAAATCAATTTTAAAATCAAAGTAAAATCAAAGTAAAATCAATTTAAATCAAAATAAATCAAAATTAAATATATTATATTCTCATTTATTTTTTAAGACGGTATAGTATATGGGAGGAGTTTTTTCAAATAATACAAACAATGGGGTAGAAAAGGGGTTTCGTAGCTTCTATGAGGTGATTGACTATATTGCTACCCATTATATACTTACAATGGATTTCAAGAGTTTAAGCAATCTTTCGGACAAGGAATACTGTGATAACCTTGTCGTGCTAACAGCTGATATTATTCAAAAATATTTTACAGATATGGACATTACGTACCTTGAACAACGGATCAGGGATGGGGTAGTAACTAATGATCTTGCAACGGGACAAGTAAGTTTTATTAGTAAAGATATGCTTGACAGTTTAGACATATCCAATGATGCGAAAAAGAGCATTTTGAAGCGGCGGGTTTGCATTGGTATAGCCAAGTTTTATGTCAAGATTGCCCATGTATTTTCGGCGATTGTTATGACCATTAACCCTGTCTACACCTATAAAGACGCCGATGGGACCACTGTTAAGGCTGGATTATTAGAGAAGGATAAGATTCCCAAGGCGGTAAAACGGAAGCTTTATAGATTAAATATTTGCGACAATAGAATCCGAGCTCTTAGCAGGGAGGCCGCCGAGGAGACTGCGCCGGGCACAATATCGCTGAAACCAAAAATTTGCGGCATGAATACTAATAAACTTGGGCAAACCATGACACTTGCTGATGAACCCGGCATTGCAGAGCTCACCAGATTATATATGGATGATAAGTACGACTATTCTAATGGGACCTTTACTGGGATGTCGGACGAAACAAAGGCGCAACACTTGAATGATCTTAAAGTGTTTTATACTGCCTTTACAGGCAACAAAACGATGCCGGCCGACATAACAAAATTCAGTGACATAAAATTGAGAGATTACAGCAAAACACCTGGATGTCAGGACGCAACCCCGATTATGAAGAGCAAAATTACGCTCAATAAGAATGACAAATTATTTGAAGCATATGCCAAAAACATAAAGCAAATGATTCAAGAGGCATCGGCGAACCAATCTAAGCTGCTTGAGGTGATTAACGATCTCTTTACTTATGTGATTGATCCCTATACGGGTAAAAAGGTAATTCGTATTAACCCGAAATTAACCGAGAGCTCGCTGCAAAAGGTGGTTGAAAAAACACGACGACTTATTATCAATTTATATGTAAAATGCGAGCAAGATTACGTGAACGGTGTTAAGCTGTACGAGGTCATAGTGGAATCTAAGATTTTTGAGACGACCCAGAAGCAGATTAATAACCTACAGGCCGAAGCCTCAAAGTTAATAAAAGAGGTGCAAAGTAGTGCGGAGCCGGCGGCTATGCCAATGGCTGTACCACAGGTAGTTGTTCCGGCGCCTGCGGTTGTGCCATTGTCTACATCATCATCGTCATCCTCTTCATCATCATCTGCTACTCCGTCTAAAATATGAACTTTCGTTTTGGTAAATAAAGTTATCGCGTAAATAAATGATAATTTTATTTTTTATACGCCGACTGCGCCAAATAGCTTACGAGCGTTTAAAAGCGCCTGCCTTCTTAAGCTCTCTCTCGCTGCAGTCAGGGACCTCGTTTGAGTAAGTGTTTTGGAAGCCGCGCTGATAGCAGACGTCCATCTTTTACCCGTTTTAGTTTTTGTTTTTTGCATCTTGCGTTGTTTTCTTGATTTATTTCTGCCTCCGCGAGCATTCTTATCACGTCTTGTAGTCATATATACATATTTAAATATTAAATATTTACGATTATTAAATATTTAATTTAACACGACGGCTTAAGAGAAGCGTTTACATACAATTTTTGGATACACTTGTCAGTACCACCTTAAATGAGGTGGCTGCTCATGCTGCGACCCATAGCACGAGCTGCGGCGCGGGCACGTTTGCGGCCTCCCATCATCTCCTCACCCTCTACCTTCTCCTCCTCCATCATCATAGGGGGCATTTCCATTTGGCCACCTTGTTGGGCAGCGGCACGAGCGCGGGCAGCAGCACGAGCGGCGGCGCGGGCACGGGATGCAGAACGTCCGCGGGAAGCAGAGCGTCCACGAGCGGCGG
>JACCDP011053215.1_pt1 | contig 15695 bp, 10 predicted proteins | sample 7445841 | NCBI WGS metagenome assembly JACCDP01 (sample SAMN15323441, study PRJNA562643) | freshwater metagenome | isolation source: river surface water | place: USA:Blue River Watershed | collected 2017-08-17 | reverse complement strand
TCCAGGCCGCCCGCCAGTTCGTCGTGAAGAAGCTCGGCGTGCCGATCCTCGTCGGCGACCGCCAGCGCATCAAGGTCAACGCCGCCCGCCTCAACATCAGCCTCGAAGGCATCCGCGTCGTCGAACCCGAACGCAGCGACGAGCTGAAGGGCTTCGCCGAGAAGCTCGAATCGATCCAGCGCTACGGCAACACGAACCTGCAAGGCAACCCGGCCGAGCTCGCCCTCAACCCGAACTACTTCGCCTGCCTGATGGTCGCCACCGGCGGCGCCGATGCGCTGATCTCCGGCGCCACGACCCACGCCTCCTCGGGCCTCCGCGCCATCCTCCAGGTCATGCCCCGCCAGGCCGGCGTCGAGACGGTCTCCTCGATGCAGATCCTCGAATCCGAAGAAGGAAAGTTCGGCATCGATGGCGTCCTCTTCCTCGCCGACTGCGGCGTCATCCCGGAACCGACCGCCGAACAGCTCGCCGACATCGCGGTGACCACCGCCGGCCTCGCCGGTCACCTGACCAACACCACCCCGAAGGTCGCGATGCTCGCCTACTCGACGCACGCTTCGAACCCTCGCCTGGCTTCGGTGAAGAAAGTCCAGGTCGCCACCGACCTCGCCCGCCGCAAGGCCCGCGAGCTCGGCATCACCTGCGACATCGACGGCGAGATGCAGGCCGACGCCGCCATCAATCCCTTCGCGGCCCAGTCCAAGGAAGTCGCCGGGGCCGTCGCCGGCCGCGCGGGCGTCCTGATCTTCCCCGACCTCAACTCGGGCAACATCGCCTCGAAGATGGCCCAGCACATCGCCGACATCCCGGCCTACGGCCAGATCCTCACCGGTCTCGACCGCCCCGCCGCCGAGATCTCCCGCGGCGCCAGCGCGCATGACATCTTCGGCACGGCGGTGATCGTCGCCGCCCAGGCGGTCGACAAATCCTACCTCTTCCCGAAGCTCAAGGACGGCCCCGCCGCCTGATCATGCCCACCCGCAAGCGCTTCGCCGAGAACGTCCCCGGGCTGCTCCTGCGCCCGATGAACCTGGACACGCGGCGCATCTTCGTCGCGGCGACGCGCATGAACGACGGGAAGACCACCACCTGCCTCGGCCTCACGGCGGCCCTGCAGGCGATGGGCCTGCATGTCGGCTATATCAAGCCGATCGCGCAGCGCGTGGTGATGTCCGGCGACGACCAGGTCGACGAGGACACGCTGCTCATCGACGGGCTCTTCGACCTCGACATCCCGATCGCCGCGATGTCGCCCGTCGCCATCGGACCCGACTTCACGAAGCAGTATCTCGAGAACCCCGATGAGATCGGGCCCCAGCTCAAGGACCGCATCTGCCGGGCCTTCGACCGCTCGGCCTACGGCAAGGACATCGTCGTCGTCGAGGGCTCCGGCCACGCCGGCGTCGGCTCGGTCTTCGGCGCCTCCAACGCCGACAACGCCCGCGTGCTCGGCTCCAAGGCCATCATCGTCGCGGCCGGCGGGATCGGCAAACCGATCGACGAGATCGCCCTGAACAAGGCCCTCTTCGACAAGGCCGGCGTGGAGGTCGTCGGCGCCATCCTCAACAAGGTCATGCCCGACAAGCTGGAGTTCATCCGTGACTTCGCCGGCCGCGGCCTGCGCAAGCTCGGCGTCCCCCTCCTCGGCGTCGTCCCGCTCCAGGAGATGCTCGTCTACCCCAACCTCGACCAGGTGGCCGACGAGACCAAGGCCCGGTGGATCCACCAGCCCGCGGGCCTCCGGCGCGTCCGTCGGGTGGTCATCGGCGCGATGTCCGCCCGCCGCTGCGCCGAATACCTCCGCACGCCCGGCACCCTCGTGATCGTCCCCGGCGACCGCGAGGACCTGCTCGAGGCCTTCCTCGCCGCCGCCGACGCGAAATCGCTCACCGGCGTGATCTTCTCGAACGGGCTGCTGCCCAACGACGACATCGTGCGCCGCATGAAGGAAGCCGGCATCCCGATGGCGGCCGTGGAAGCCGAATCCTTCGCCGTCACGGCGCGGATCAACAACATGTCGGTGAAGACGATGCGTCAGGACGCGGACAAGATCCCGGTCATCCAGAAGATGATCTCGGACTCGGTAGACATCCAAGCCCTCCTCCGTTCGCTCTGAGGTCAGACCGGGCGCAGGACCTCGCCCAGGCGGGTGAAATGGCCTTCGTCGAAGCCCATCGCGCGCTTCAGATAAGCATCGCGTTCGATGAGATTGGCGATCCGGCCCGCCTCGGCGGCCTGGGTCAAGGTGATGAGGCCACGCAACCATGCCCAGCGAGCTCCGACGGGCACCGGAAAATCACTGCCATGGAGGAATCGTTCCGTCCGGCCCGACTCCTTGACCTGCTTCAGCACTCCGCTGCGGATCGGACTGTTGAGCGCGCTGGTGTCGGCGTAAAGCCGCGGAAACTCATCCATGAGCCGGATGAGTTCGCCGAAATGATTCGGATCGAAGAAGTGGCTGTTGCCCGCGGCGTGCGCGGCGATGACCTTCACGCCCAGTTCCAACGGCCGGCGGAGGATGCGCGGATCCTGGTAGGCGCGGTTGATCACCGGGACGGTCATCTCGCCGCCGGTGTGACAGAGGAACGGCAGGCCGGCGGATGCCATGCGCCGCCAGAAATCCTCGTACTGCGGCAGGGAACAATCGACGTTCTGGCAGTTGGGCAGGAGCTTGAGCGCCCGGGCGCCGGAAGCCAGACAGCGCTCCAATTCCTCCAGGGCGTCCTTGCGTCCCGGATGAATCGAGACAGCGGGGACGAACTGCGGATGCGCGGCGCAGACCTTGAAGAGGTATTCGTTCGGGACGTAGAACGACCCGAAGTCCATTTTGCGACCGGTCTCGTCGTAGACCTCGTCCTGAGCGAGCAACAAGGCCGCATCCACTGAGGAGCCGGCCACCAGTCCGGCGAGATGACTGACGAAGCTTTCGTCGAACTCCTCAGAGGTCGCCTTCGCCTCCAATCCGATGGTCCTGCGCATCACCTCGCCAAGGACGCGATGCCACAGGCCATCGAGACGCAGCCAACAGCCGCTGCCGCCCAAGCCGTTACCGACCAGATGGACGTGTCCGTCAAAACGGGGAGCGGGCATGGGGCTCAAGCGTCGCGTTTGTCGGCGGTGATCCGACCATAGAGCCAGGCGATGCCGAAGAAGGCGACCGCGACGGCGGCGCAGGCGGCGATCCGGCCCAGCATGTCGGTGATGTCGTGCGTGAGCACGCGGGCGGAGGCGATCACCAGCCCCACGATACCGACCATACGCAGCGAACGCGTCGCCAGCAGGTGACCGAGTACGAAGGTCAGCACAGACGCCAAGGCCCAGAAGAGCGACACTCCGGCGCCGGGCAGATGGACTAGCATCACGAAGGCGAAACCGATCAACAGTCCGGCGCCGAGCACGGAGCGCTGGATGGCGCCCAGAGCCCCTTGCTCCTTGGAATGCGCCGCCAACATGTGCAAGAGACAGCCCAAGCCCAGCAGGACGAGAGGCGCCTGCGCAAGGCCGACATGCCTCAGGCCGGAGTTCTCCGCGACGACACCCTGGATGAAGAAGCCGGCGACGGCGCCCCAGATGACCAAGGAGAGATCAGTAGCGGCGACATCGCTGCGGCGCAGCCAAGCGGTCACGCCGGCGAGCAGCAAGCTGGCCGACGCCCAGATCAGGACCAGGCGCCAGCCGGACATTCCGATTACTTCAGGCACCTTGGGGAGCAGGCTGATCCAGAGATGATGCGCAAAGGCGAAAAGGACGACTGCCGAGGCGAAACCCAGCGCGAGACGCAGGACCTTGAAGCCCACCCCGTCATGGCGGCGCAGCCACCAGAGACCGATGAGATTAAGCGCAGCCACCACGCCAGCCCAAGCGGCCGCCCAGGCGAAGGATGAGGATCCGACGGCATTACCCCAGAAGACGACGAGGAAGGAGGTGACAAGATAGCCCGGCAGAGCCGCCCAGAGCACCGCAGATCGGAAACGGACAACCGCCGCCAGCAGCAGCACGAGCCAAGGCCAGGCATTGTCCGCGCGCGGGAAATCCGTCTGCACCGAGAGGACCGCTCCGGCGAGGCCGAGGATGCCGAGCGCCCTACGCACCTGCTCCCAGCCGGAGACCCGCCCCCAGTCTTCACGGAAGGCGAGCATGACCGCCAAGCCCGCCAGACCGGCCAGGCTCAGCCAAGGCTCACGGGAAGGAGAATCGACAAACGCCAGTACGGCGACGCCGGCGAGAAGTTCCGCCCCCCAGCGGACCAACGCGGAGCCGGTCCGCGCGCCGACCACCTGGGTGGACAAGGCCGCGAGGACCCAGATCAGCCAGACCAGATGGGGGTCGACCAACCAAGCGAGGCCTGCGCCGGCGAAAGAAACCGCACCGAGGAGCAGGACCTCGCAGACAAGACGCGTGCGGTCACGCTCCAGCAGGCCGGCCAGCGCCGCGATGGCCGCGATGAGCAACGAGACGGTGGCTCGGTCCGTTTCGCCACCCCGAGCGACAAACAAGGCGATAAGGGCCGGGGCGAAGAAGCCCGCCAGCTGGAAAGCCGAGCGCGCATTCCGTCCGAGGAGCACGGCGTCGTCCTTGACCAGGCGTTCGCCGAGCCAGAGCGAAAGGAAGGAACCGAGCGCCGCCAACTGCAGCGGCAGATAGGACGCATCCTTGGTCGGCATCGCGTCATAAAGGAACAGCAGGCAGGCCTGCGAACCGATGAGGCCAAGCACGCCGGCCGAGCCCCACGGACCACGCACCATCAGGATGACGCCGAGCAAGGCGACCAGGGCGGCGCCGACGGCGGTCGGCCAAGGAGCCGCTCCGCTGCCGATCGAGAAGTAGACCGCGACGGCGGCGAAGGCCACGGCAAGCTGGCCGAAGAGCTTGCTGGCGCGCCAGACCGCGAGCGCGGCGACGGCCAGCGCGACGACGAACTGAACGACGGCCGCTTCGGTCGGCCCCTCGAACAGACGCATCTTATCCAAACCATACGTGGCCCAGGCGGCGAACTGCCAGACGGCCAGACCAGCGGCGGCGACGACTTGTCCGAGGTCGGCCCGCTTGACGGAAAGACGAAGCCCGCCCCAGAAGAGACCGGCGCCGACCAGCGCGACTTCCAAGACGCGGACGATCGGCGGGATGGTGGAGCGCAGGTTCAGCCAGATCCCTAGGAAGACGACGGCCGCCACGGCGAGGATACCACCGGCACGCACGGCCCACCAGGCACCGAGGGCGTACTCACCCTTGAGGTCGGAAGGCGGCAGGAGCCCCAGATCGCGGAGGCGTTCGAACAGCGGGTCAGGCTGCGCGCTGACCCGGACCGACGTCGCCGGCGCGGATCTTGACGGCAGCGGAGGGGGCGACACCGCAGCGGTCACAGGAGCAACGGCCACCGGTGCGACAGCCTCGGCAGGCGCGGCCACGACGACCGGCCTGACGGCCTCCACAGGCGTGCGCTCAGCCAGGGACTGCACGCGCTTCTCCAAAGCCTTCACTTCGCCGATCAGCATGAAGAAGCGGACCGGAATGAAGATGAGCAAACCAAGGAAGGCCAAGAGTGCGACAACCCCGAAGAATTCCTCGATGTGCATGTCGGAAATCTGGGCGATTATTAAGCCGTGGCGAGGCTTAGGTTAAGCCCGTCGCATCGAATAAATCGATGTCCGCCCCACCTCAGACCACCTGTTTTCCACGCAGCCAGACCCCGGCGACGGCAGGAACAGAATTCGAACCATCCCAACGTAGGGCCACGAGGTCAGCCGGCTGCCCGACAGCCAGCACCCCCCTGCCCCCGACCTGACGGCCAGGCGACGAAGTGAGCAAATCAAGTGCCTCGGACAGACTGAGCCCGACTTGGTTCACCAAGACCGGGATAGATGCGACCAAGGGCGAGGCCGCGCCGGCCAGATAATTACCGGTGCCGTCATCGATGGCCAGGAATCCGTCCTCACGCAGCACGACCTTGCCGCCGATCGGGGTCTCATACTTTCCAGGCGCCATGCCACCAAGGGCGACGGTATCGGAGACGACCAAGGAGCGCCCCGGCCCCTTGGCCCTCAGCATGACTTTCAGCTGCGCCGGAGTCAGATGGTGCCCGTCGGCGATGAACATGGCGGTCAGGCGATCGTCCGCGAGCTGCGGCCAGAGATGGTTATGACGACGGTTCAGCATCGCGTGCGAGCCGTTGCCGAGGTGCGTCGAAAGCGTCGCGCCCGCGTCGACCGCGGCGGCGATCTGCGTGGCGTCGGCGGAGGTATGTCCGAGGGAGACGGTGACGCCTGCCTTCACGAGATGGCGGATGTAAGCCGGCGCTTCGGGCCAATGCGGAGAAAGCGTGATGAGCTTCACCAAGCCGCCGGCGGCCTGCTGCCAGCGGTCGAACTCGGCGACGGAAGGCGGACGCACGTCAGCGGCGGGATGCGCCCCGCGAGGTCCGTCTTCCGGCGCGATATGGGGCCCCTCGACATGGATGCCCGCGACCATCGCCGCGACTTCCGGGTGCTGGTCGCAGGCTTCACGAATCGTGCGGAGGGCGGAGAGGATCCGCGCTTCGGGAGCGGTGATGACCGTGGGCAGGAAGGTCGTGACGCCGACCTTGAGCAGTGACTGGCGGAGCGCGCGAACGGTCGGGACATCCAGGGTCAGCCCGTTGAGATCATGCCCGGCGTATCCGTTGACCTGCAGGTCGACCAGGCCGGCGCTGAGCCAGCGGGCTTCGCCGTGTTCGGCGGCTTCGACGGACGCGATGAAGCCGCCGTCCGTGGTGACGACGAGCCCCCTGCCGGTCGAAGGATCACGGCCGAGGATTCGCTGGGGGGCGCCGGCGGCCACGTTCAGCGGGACAACTCGGAGGCCGAGGCGACGTCAAGGTGCAGCGTGCAGTCCGCATGCTGCTGGACGATCGAGGCGGGGCAGGTCGGCGTGACCGGCCCCTCGACGGTGCCTTTCACGGCCGCGGCCTTACGCTTGTCCGGCACGGAAAGGATGATGCAACCGCTCTTCATGATCTGACGGATGGACATCGAGATCGCCTGCTTCGGCACGTCATCGAAGGTCGGGAACCAGCCCTCGCCGAACTGCTGCTGGCGGCAGGCGTGATCCAGGTTCACCACGATGTAAGGCGCCTCGGTGGTGAAATCCGCAGGCGGGTCGTTGAAGGCGAGGTGCGAGTTCTCGCCGATGCCGGCGAAACAAAGATCGGCGGGACAGGCGGCGAGGCGCCCGTTGAGCCGCTTGATTTCGGCGTCCAGATCCTTCGCGTCGCCATCGACGGGGATGAACTCCGGCGCGACGGGCAGCTGGCTCACAAAACGCTCGCGCAGGTATTTGCGGAAGCTCGCGCCGTGTGATTCCGGCAAGCCGACGTATTCGTCGAGATGGAAGACCGTGACGCGGGACCAGTCGATACCGGGCTCCTTGACGAGATGCTTGAGCGTCTCGAACTGGCTGGCGCCGGTGGCGACGATGATGTTCACGCGGGCCTTGCGGGCCAGCGCCTCGCGGAGCACCTTAGCTCCCTGGGTCGAGGCCGCCGAACCCATGGCGGCGGCGTCCTGGTGGATTTGGATCTTCATGGCGGGGTGGACGCAGAGTGCCGCCGACGACGCGGACGGGCAAGCGTCTAACCGAAAGTATTAGGCAGGAATCCGCCGATTAACCGACGAAGTCCAGTCCCCGGAGCGTGCCCGTCGACGAAGCGAACTTATCCGCGTCGATGCCCATGCGCTGCAGCATCGAGACATAGAGGTTGGGGAGCGGGTAATTGTTCTCGGTGTCGAAGACGTGGTGCTGACCGTGCTTGAAGCCGCCGCCCATCAGCAGGGTCGGCAGGTTGGTGGTCGTATGAGCGCTGGCGTTGCCGAGGTTGCTGCCGTAAAGGATCATCGTCCGATCCAGCAGCGACTGCCCGTCTTCCTTGGCGGACTTGAGGTCCGTCATCAGCTTGGCGAGCAGGGTCATGTGCATGCTGTCGATCTGCTTGAGCTGCTCGAGCTTCTTGGCGGACTTTCCGTGGTGGGAAAGGCTGTGGTAACCGTCGGTGGTCGTGTGGACGTGGTCGATGTCGAGCGCGGGGGTGTTGACGCTGTCCAGCATGAGCGTGACGGCGCGCGAGGAGTCGGTCTCGAAGCACAGTCGCGCCATGTCATACATCAGGCGGACCTTGTCCATGTACTCCTTAGGGGTGCCCGGGTCGCGCGGGGCGGCGGTCTTGGCGACCGGCCGGGGCCTGCGCTCCCACTCCTTGGACATCTGCATGCGCTGCTCCAGTTCGCGGACGCTCGTGAAGTACTGGTCGAGGCGGTCGCGGTCGGTCGCGCCCATGGCGCGGCGGAGTTCGCCGGCCTGGCCGCCGACGGCGTCCAAGATGCTCTGGCCTAGCTGGAGACGACGTTCCTGCGCCTTCACTTCGGCTTCGGAGCCACCCATGAACATCTTGCGGAAGACTTCGGAAGCGCGCTCCTCGGTCGGGATCATCACGCCGCCGGCCGTCCAGGAAAGACTGCGGGAACCACGGGCGCAGTTGACCCCGAGGGTCATCGAGGAGAACCGCGTGAGGTGGCCGATACGTTCGGCCATGAACTGGTCGAGGGAGATCGTATTGCGGAAGCCGCCGCTGCTCGGGTGCGGCGCCGCGGTCAGGAAGCAGTTGTCAGCCGGGTGGCCGCCGTCGACGTCCGGATGTGAGACGCCGGAGAAGACGCTGAAGTCCTCGCGATGCGCCTGCAGGAGTTCAAGGTACGCGGACGGCTTGTAATCACGTCCCTTGCCCGTCGGAAAGAAGTAATCCGGCACCAGACCGAGGTTGTTGCAGATGCCCAGCATCCGGCGGGGCTTGGCCGCGGAAGCGGGGGCGGCGGCGAAGGCCGGCGTCATCGACTCCAGCATCGGCAGCGCCAGCAGGACACCCGTGCCGGCGAGGAAGCGACGACGCGAGACGGCGCGCTTGAACGCGACGTAGGGGGCGTCAGCCGGGCGGAAGGACGGGTTGGCCATGAGGGTAAGACCTACTTATTGAGGAAAAGTTCGCTGGAAACAAGCCCGTGGACGAGTTCCCGGACCCCGTAACCACCGCCCTTGGCGCGGTCCAGGATGGCCTCGACCTTGGGCCGGTCGGCGAAACCGACCGGCGAGCCGGTGGCGTAGACGGCGAACAGTCCGACCAGGTTGCGGGCCAGCTGCCGTTCGTCGGCGGCGACGATCTGCTTGAACTCGCGGATGTCCTTGAACGGCTTGCCGTCGAGGTCGCCGTAGGACTCCACGGCGAGGGCGTTATGGAAGGCGAACTGCTGGCCGTTCTTGCCGACGCCGATCTCGGGCGTCTTGCCGTCGAGCGCCCGGTAACGTTCACGGAAGCCGCCCATGACGTCGAAGCTCTCCAAGGCGAACCCGGGAGGATCGATCTTGGTATGGCAGGAGGAACAGGACTCGAGGGTACGATGCTTCTCGAGCTGCTGGCGGATCGTGACGGCCCCGCGGGTGTCCGGCTCGACGGCGGGGACGCTGGGCGGCGGGGGCGGGGGCTTGCGGCCGAGGATGCGCTCCATCACCCACGCGCCGCGCACGACCGGCGAAGTGGTGGTGCCGTTGGCGGTGACCTTGAGCACCGCGGCCTGGGTCATGAAGCCGCCGCGCACGCTGCCGGCGGGCAAGGCGACCTTGCGGAGCGCGACGCCCTCGACGGGCGGCAGCTGATACAACGCGGCAAGGCGCTCGTTGATGAAGACGTAATCGGCGGCGACGATCTCGCGGGCGGGCCGATTCGCGCGGACCAGTTCTCCGAACGTGAGATGGCTTTCGTCGCGGGCGGACTCGAGCAGATGGTCGTCCAGGTAATAATCAGGATACAGGAGGCTGTCGGGGTCGTTCGCCCCGGCCTTGCGCAGGTCGAGCCAGTAGTCCGCGAAGCTCGTGACGAAACGCTCCGAACGCGGATCGGCGAGCAGTCGGTCGGTCTGCGCGCGCAGCACCTTCGGGTCGCGCAGCTTGCCGGCCGCGGCGAGCGCGCGCAGTTCGGCGTCCGGCGGCGAGTTCCAGAGGAAATAGGCGAGACGGGCCGCGACGGCATGGTCGTCGAGCGGACCAGGAGCCTCGCGGAGATAAAGATAAGCCGGCGAGCAGAGCACCGCGGTGTAGCCGGCGAACATCGCCTCGGCGAAGCCGCTGCCCGAGCGAAGCGCGCCTTGGATCACCGGAAGGAAGCGGACCTCCTCGGCGGCGGACACGGGACGACGATAGGCCTGGCGGACGAAACGACGCAGCAGGCGCTCGGCATCGGCCGCCGGATCCTTCGGCACCACGACGTAAGGCAGTGCTCCGTCCTTCACGGGCTTGACCGGCAAGTCGTCGAACAGGACGGCATAAGGCGCGGCAGGCCACTGCGGCGCCAGCGGGCCTTTGACGTCGATCCAGCGCATGACCAGGCCGGGCTGGCCCTCCGGCGTCGCCAAGGGATTCTGCGCGCGGTTCGCACCGGGCCGGGAACGGAAGAAACGGGTGACGTCGACCTGGATGCTCTCGCCGGCTTCGAGATGGACGTCGAGTTCGGCGACGGTGACGTCGGCGCCCAGATCGATGGTGCCGATACGTCGGAGCACGCGCGGCGGCGTGAGGGCGTAGACCGTCACCGGCTCCGGGCGGCGGCCCTTGCTGATGTTGTCGAGGTCGGGGATCTGCCAGCGAACCTTGCCCTTGGACTTGGTGGTGCCCGGTCCGACCCAGACGGAATGCCCGCAGAGCTTCACCAGGTATCTTCCCGACTGAGGGGCGCGGAAGGTCCCGAACCAGGGCTCGACCGGTTCGTAGGCGCCATGGACCACGCCGACGCCTTCCTCGTCGCGCAGCGCGGGATTGGCCTTGCCCACCGTGACGGGGGCGCGGCCGGCGCGGACGTCCGGCTGGCCGGTGAAGCCAAGGGTCGGGAAAGTCGCGCGCTCGGGCGATTGATTGAACTCGGAGAACTTCATCCTGCCCACGTAGCCGCCCTGCTGCCGGGCGTAGTGACGATGGCTGGCGCTCTGGTCGGGCGCGACCGAGGAGACGAACGCCGATCGCAGGGCTTCCTCGGCGGCGAGCAGATAGCGCTGCATCTGCACGTGCGAGACGTCCAGGGCCGCGCCGCTTTTGTTGAACCGATGCGCCTCGGTGTCCTCCGGGAGGGATTCCTTGATGTCGAGCCAGGGCGCACGCAATAGGTCACGCAAAGCGTTCTCATACTCGAAGCGGTTCATCCGGCGCTCGACGGAACGTCCTTCGGCCGCGATGCGCGCGGCGTCGTTGCGGGCCAGGGAAGAGGCCAGGCCGCCGAGATACGCAGACTGCTGGCCGGCATCCGGGCGCGCCTTCTTCTTCGGAGGCATCTCGCCGGAGGCGACGCGATCATGGACCTTGGTCCAGACCTCGAAAGCGCGGCGGTCGGTGAGATCGGACTTCAGGGAAGTCAGGTCGAGGCCGCCCTTCTTGACCTCCCCGTCATGGCACTCGACGCAATGCTTCTCCAGGAACGGCGCGATCTGAGCGCGCGCGCACCACGGCGAGACAGCCAGCAAAAGGACGAGGAGACGGACGGACATGGGGAAGGTATGCATAAGACACCGGCAACCCTGAGAAGTTGCCCAAGCAAGCCCCTAGGCAATAGGAACTTATGCGGAGACAAGGACCTCAGGGCTCGAAGGTTGTCCCGACGGAGGCTTCGGCCTGCCCTCCCCCATGCTTTCCATCATCCGTTCGGCCGCCTTGGTCGGGGTCGAAGCCGTCCCGGTCGAGATCGAAGTGAACACCGGCGAGAAAGGCGAACTCGGCCTCTGGCTGGTCGGCCTGCCGGACGCCGCGGTCAAGGAATCCGAAGAACGCGTCCAGTCAGCGCTGCAGAACAGCGGCCTGCGGCTGCCGGAGACGCGCACCACCATCAACCTCGCTCCGGGCGACCTGAAAAAGGAAGGGGCGATCTATGACCTGCCGATCGCCCTCGGCATCGCGGCCTCGACCGGCCAGCTGGACCGGGCCTTCCTGACGCACTACCTCATCGCCGGCGAACTCGGCCTGAGCGGCGCCACGCGCCCCCTCCGCGGCGGGGTGGCGATGGCCATCCTCGCACGGAAATCCGGCCTCCGCGGCGTCATCCTGCCGAGGGCTTCGGCCGAAGAAGCCGCGCTCGTGGGCGGCATCGAGGCGATTCCGGCCGACTCCCTCGACGGCGCCCTGCGGTTCCTCACCGGGGAGAAGCGGGTCGCGCCGCTGGCGCCTCCGCCGCCGGACGAGGCGTCAGCGGAGGGACAACCTGATTTCGCCGAGGTCAAAGGCCAGCTCGCGATCCGCCGGGCGGTCGAAGTAGCCGCCGCCGGCGGGCATAACCTGCTGATGATCGGGCCGCCCGGCTCGGGCAAGTCGCTCATCGCGAAACGTATCCCGACGATCCTGCCGCGGCCGGATGCGGAGGAGTTCCTGGAGATCCTCGGCGTACATTCCGCCGCGGGCGCCGGGTTAGCCGAAGGACGACGCGGATGGCGGCGGCCGTTCCGTTCGCCGCACCACACCATCAGCGACATCGGCCTCATCGGCGGAGGCAGCATCCCCGGACCGGGCGAAGTCTCGCTTGCGCACCTCGGCGTGCTCTTCCTCGACGAGTTGCCTGAGTTCCGCCGCTCGGCGCTGGAGGTGCTGCGTCAGCCGCTCGAGGACGGACAGGTCACCGTGTCACGTGCGGCGGCCAAGGTCACCCTGCCCTCGCGCCTGATGCTCGTCGCGGCCATGAATCCATGCCCTTGCGGCCACCTTGGCGACCGCCGGCGCGAGTGCCGCTGCTCGCCGATGCAGGTGCGCAAATACCGGGGCAAGATCTCCGGCCCGCTCCTCGACCGCATCGACATCCAGGTCGAAGCCCCGGCCCTCACGCTGGAGGAACTGCGCGACGCCGCTCCGGGCGAACCCTCCGCGGCTATCCGCGCCCGGGTCGAAGCCGCCCGGGCGAAGCAACGCCTCCGGTTCGGCCATCGGCATGGCGGGTGCAACGCGCTGCTCGGCGGACGCGAGCTCCGCGAGCACTGCGCCCTCGAGCGGGCGCAGGGCGATCTCCTGCAGCAGGCGATGGAAAAGCTCGGCCTCTCCGCCCGGGCTTACGACCGGATCCTGCGGGTCGCCCGGACGATCGCCGACCTGGGCGAGGCGGACCGGATCGCCACCGCCCACCTGCTGGAGGCCATCCACTACCGTTCGCTGGACCGGCAATGAAAACACTCGCCCGACCATGGGAAATGCGTCCAATGGAGGCCTCCCCATGAAATCCCTGCTCAAGCTCGGGCTCTTCAGCCTGCTCGCCCTCCTCACCCTGCCCCTCGGGGCCGCCGACAAGATCCGCGTCCTCATCCTCGACGGCCGCAATAACCACGACTGGGTCCGCACGACCGAGTCCACCAAGGCCACGCTCGAGGCCACCGGCCGCTTCGCCGTGACCGTCGCCACCGCGCCCGCCGGGTTCGCCAAGCCCAAGCCCGGCCGCCCGAAGCCCGGGGACGCCGCCGCGAAGAAGGCCTTCGACGCCGCGATGAAGGAATGGAACGCCGAAGAAGCCGCCTTCCTCAAGGCCCACGCCGCCGAATGGGAACAGTGGGCGCCGAAATTCGCCGACTACCAGGTCATCGTGAACAACTACAACGGCCCGGAATGGGGGACGGCCATGAAGGACTCCTTCACCGAGTTCGTGATGAACGGCGGCGGCCTCGTCAACGTGCACGCCGCGAACAACGCCTTCACCGGCTGGGACAATTTCAACGAGATGATCTGCTGCGGCTGGCGCGGCGCCACCTTCGCCAAGCGCATCGCGGTCGACGACAAGACCGGCCAGGCCGTCGCGCTGGTCGACGCCGAGGAGAAGATCCAAGGCAAGGGCTTCGGTTCCGGCCACGGACCCAAGCACGTCTTCAGCCTCAAGACCCGCGACGCCGCCCACCCGATCATGCAAGGCCTGCCCGCGGAGTGGCTCCACGCCACCGACGAGCTCTACCACCGCATGCGCGGCAGCGCCGACCACATGCACGTGCTCTCGAGCTCCTTCTCCAAGCCGGAGTTCGGCGGCACCGACATGCATGAGCCGATGGTCTGGTACGCTCCGTTCGGCAAGGGCCGCGTGGTGACGACCTCCATGGGGCACATCATGTCCGCGGACACCGCCTACGACGCCCTGCACTGCGTGGGTTTCCAGACCATCCTCGCCCGCTCCACCGAGTGGGCCGCGACCGACAAGGTCACCTTGCCCGTGCCGGAAGGCTTCCCGACCCTCGACAAGACCAGCGTCATCGAGCCCTCCAAGGTCGTCTGGAAGAAATAATCTTCCGGCTCGTCCGACGAAGGCCCGCGTCAGCGGGCCTTCTGCTTTTCAGGCGAAGCGACGCATGGCCACGGCCACGGTCGCGCAGATCTGCTCGGGGGAAAGGCTGATGCTGACGTGCAGGCAGCGCTCGGTCGCGAGGTTCGGTCGCTCCAAGGTGGCGAGCTGGCTGCCGAGGAGGCCGGGCGGCATGAAGTGCCCCTTGCGGGCGTCGAGGCGCGCCTGCAGCAGCTCCTGGCTGCCGTCGAGGAAGATGAAGAAGAGGTCAGGGTCGCCCTGCCGCAGGCGGTCACGATACGCCTTCTTGAGGGCGGAACAGGTGACGACCATCGCCTCGCCCCGGGCTTTCCCTTCGGCGAGCCGATCGGCCATGGCCGTCAGCCAGCCCGCGCGATCCTCGTCGGTCAAGGGCTTGCCGGCGCTCATCTTGGCGATGTTGGCCGGCGGATGGAAGCCGTCGGCCTCGATGAGCGTGGCGCCGGCGCGCTGCGCGTATAGCTCGGCGACGGTGCTCTTGCCGCAGCCGGAGACGCCCATGAAGACGAGGTTCGGGTGCGCCATCGCTGCTCAAAGGTTGATCGTGCGGCCTTCGCGGAAGGACTGGTCCGCCGCGGCGACGATGCGCATCGAATTGACGGCGTCGTCCATGTGCGCGGTCAGGTCGAGGTCCTCGCGGATCGCCTTCTCGAAGTAGACCTGCTCGCGCTCGCAGAGGCCGTCGTGACCAGGGTCGGCGTCGGTCGGGACGATCTCATCGGGCTTGGCGAACTTGCCGTCGGGACCGAGCAGCGACGAGTGCACCTTGAGGGCCTGCGCGGCGGAGTGGGAATCGACGTCGGCCGAATTGCCGGCCTGCGCGGCCTTGCCGGCGACGATCGAGACGCAGCCTTTCGGACCGATGACGTCTTTCACGAAGAAAGCCTCTTCGGACATCATCGGACCCCAGCCGGCTTCATACCAGCCGACGGAGCCGTCGGCGAAAGTCACCTGGAGGTGGCCGTAGTTGATCTGCCCGGCCGGCATGTCCTCGGTGAGGCGGGCGCCGATGCCGGAGACGCGCACGGGGCGGCTGCCGGTCATCAGGCACATCACGTCGACGTAGTGCACGCCGCAGTCGACGACGGGACTGCACGTCTGCAGCAGCGACTTATGGGTGTTCCACATGTCGCCGTAGCTCTGCTGATTAAGATTCATGCGCATCACGAGCGGCTTGCCGAGCGTCTGCACGGTCTTGATGAACTGCGTCCAGGCGGGGTGATGACGGAGGATGTAACCGATGACGACCTTGCGCTTCACTGCCTTGGCCTTGGCGACGATCTGTTCGGCCTCGGCGACCGTCACGGCGAGGGGCTTCTCGACGAAGACGTGGCAGCCGGCCTCGAGC
>JACCDP011200551.1_pt1 | contig 15697 bp, 15 predicted proteins | sample 7445841 | NCBI WGS metagenome assembly JACCDP01 (sample SAMN15323441, study PRJNA562643) | freshwater metagenome | isolation source: river surface water | place: USA:Blue River Watershed | collected 2017-08-17 | reverse complement strand
TCTGGAATCGCGCGTAACTGACTTGATTGCAAAGAGAGTTGTTTGATTTGCGCAGGCAGATTAATGGTGCAGCCCAAATAAGAACAAACTATACGCATAGCAGGATCACTCTCGGGCGCTTGCACAACGATTTCATTACGAAAATGAATCAGGAGTTGTATCGTCAGACTAATCAACAGTAATGGTATGCCTAGCCAAATGACAGTTTTCCACAGTCGCGAGCGACGTGCTTTTTGTTTAGCTTCTTGAACAAAGGCAGGTTCGGCAGTAGCTGTGCTAGTAGCAGCACTAGTAGCAGCACTATGCTTTGCGGGAGAAGAATCATCTTCATATTCTTCAAGCAGAGGATCAAATTTTGGTAAATCTTTACGCGGTTGAACTTGCCAATCAGTGATAGCTTTTGAGAGTGTCTCTAACTCATCTTGCATGTTAGGTTCTGTTTTGCCAGCAGCGGGCATGGATTCAGATGCTGCTGTAGCGAATTCAGATTCTTGCGCTGCGATAGGGTTGAGTAAGAGATCAGCCGCTTCATCACTGACTAAGCGAGCACCTCCATCAAAGACTTGTCTGCATGCGCCACAACGTACCGTGCCATTACGCAGTAACAGTTGTTCTGTGGTGACCTTGAAACGGGTTTCGCAATGAGGACAAGTCGTAATCAACATACTAGTGATAACTTAGGCTAAGAATTAAAGTAAGAATATCTATATTTGTCAGTCTGACTGACCAGCTAAGGCAACCCATCCTTCATGCTCAGCCCATACAGCAAGTTGAATAAATGGTTGATAAGTATGAATCACTTCTTCAGCTTGTCGTGCAAGCACGCCTGACAACACCATCTTGCCTTGTTTTTTTAAGCGACCACACAGCATGGGTGCCATGAGTTTCAATGGGCTTGCTAATATATTTGCTAGCAAATAATCGTATTGCTCATGAGGATACAAAGTGCCAAATTCTTCAGGTAGAAAATAATCGATAGTACAAGCATTGCGCTCTGCATTATAACGAGCTGATTCTATTGCTTGTGGATCGATATCGACACCATAGACAGAACTTGCACCAAGTTTGTCGGCCACCATAGCGAGTATGCCGGAGCCACATCCATAATCGAGCACAGTGCATGATTGCGGCGCATTTTTTTCCAGCCATTCCATACACAAACGTGTGGTTGGATGGCTGCCAGTGCCAAAGGCTAATCCCGGATCGAGTTCGAGTACTAAAGCGTTAGCATCAGGTGCAGCATGCCAACTCGGCACTACCCAAATACGTTCACCAATATGTATAGGTTCAAACTGAGATTGTGTGAGTCGAACCCAATCTTGTTCTGCAACTTCACGTAATGTGAAAGGCCATGAATGTTTATTTTCTGGATGGGTTAATTCACAGGCTGCACATGCAGCAGCAACTAACTCTGCATGATTTTCATTCGACTCAGCGAGCGCAATAACACGACTACGCTCCCAAGCTTGTTGTTCTGGCTCCATGCCGGGTTCGCCAAATAGTGCGCGCTCTGCATCGGTGCCTTCATCAGCATCTTCTACTGAAACAGAAAGCGCGCCAGCTTCCATTAATGCATCAGATAAAAGTTCTGCATGCTGGCGCGGTACCTCTAACACTATTTCAGTCCAGCTCATGATGATCTGCCTATTTTTTGGCAGCTAGCTTGGGGTTATGTTCCAGATCTGGTTTGTCAGCCAGTTTATGTTCGAGATAATGAATGTTAGTGCCGCCTTCTGCAAAGCGTGCATCTACCATTAATTCACGATGTAAAGGAATGTTGGTTTGTATACCTTCTACCACCATTTCAGACAAAGCGATTTGCATACGTCGTATCGCTTGTTCACGTGTTGCACCGTACGCAATCACTTTGCCCACCATAGAATCATAGTGAGGAGGTACGTAATAACCTGCATACGCATGCGAATCTACACGTATGCCAGGACCGCCTGGCGCATGCCATGCAGTGATGCGACCTGGTGAAGGCGTAAATTTAAATGGATCTTCTGCATTGATACGGCATTCAATCGCATGACCTTCTAATACGATATCGCGTTGACGCAGTTTGAGTTTTTCACCAAAGGCTACGCGAATTTGTTCTTGTACTAAATCTACACCAGTTACCATTTCAGTGACCGGATGTTCAACTTGAATACGTGTATTCATTTCTATGAAATAAAACTCACCTGCTTCATAGAGAAATTCGAAAGTACCTGCGCCACGATAACCAATTTTGCGACAAGCTTCTGCGCAACGATCGCCGATTTTTTCTATCAGTTTGCGTGGGATGCCAACTGCTGGCGCTTCTTCTATCACTTTTTGATGGCGGCGTTGCATAGAGCAATCACGCTCACCTAACCAAATCGCATTTTTATATTCATCAGCGAGTACTTGAATTTCCACGTGACGTGGATTTTCCAGATACTTCTCCATATACACTTCAGGATTACTGAAAGCAGCGCCGGCTTCAGTCTTCGTCATCGTGACTGCATTTAATAGCGCAGCTTCCGTGTGTACCACACGCATACCACGACCACCACCACCACCTGCCGCTTTAATAATGACGGGATAACCAATCTTGCGTGCAGTTTGAATAATGATTTTTGGATCATCCGGTAAAGCACCTTCAGAACCTGGAACACAAGGTACGCCGGCTTTAATCATGGCTTGCTTAGCAGAGACTTTGTCGCCCATTAAGCGTATGGATTCTGAACGAGGACCAATAAAAACAAAGCCAGATTTTTCTACGCGTTCTGCGAAGTCTGCATTTTCAGATAAGAAGCCATAGCCAGGATGAATCGCTTCTGCATCCGTGACTTCTGCTGCGCTAATGATCGCAGGCATACTTAAATAACTTTGAGCAGAAGCAGCCGGTCCTATACAAACCGATTCATCTGCAAGCTTGACGTATTTCGCTTCGCGATCTGCTTCTGAGTGGACAACAACAGTCCTAATACCCATTTCGCGGCAGGCGCGTTGAATACGCAAAGCGATTTCACCACGGTTGGCGATTAGAATTTTTTCGAACATAGTGAGCATCTGTATGTCACTGCAAGCAATCTCGTCGTATGACGGTTTGCAGCTAGCAGTGACACAACACCTTTGTGAAGTTATCCAATGACGAACAGAGGTTGGCCGAACTCAACTGGTTGTCCGTTTTCGACCAGGATTTGTGTGATGACACCTGAAGCATCAGCATCAATCTCATTTAACAGCTTCATAGCTTCGATAATACAAATCGTGTCACCGTCTTTAATCGTAGAGCCTAGTTCTACAAACGGTGCTGCACCTGGAGCCGAGGAACGATAGAAAGTCCCGACCATAGGAGACTTAACAATATGTCCGGTAGGCTCGGCCGCAGCGACTGGCGTAGCCACGGCAGGCGCTGCTGGTGCTTGAGCTTGTTGTGCAGCAGGCGCATGTGACATCGGTTGCTGCATCATCACCACTTGGTTAGAAGCAGCGGATGATTTAACGATTTTGACTTTGCTTTCTCCTTCTGTGACTTCCAGTTCGGAGATGCCTGATTCAGCAACCAAGTCGATCAGAGTTTTGAGTTTTCTTAAATCCATTGAAGATCCGTTTTATGAAACAAAAGAAAAATGGCCGTGATAAGAATGAGCCGCGATTATAAGCTTTGCAGCGAGATAATGGAAATTAGCTAAATTTAAAGCTTTTTGATGGCAAATTCGATACCAATGCGATAACCATCTGGCCCTAGTCCGCAGATCACGCCGGCCGCTAATTCAGACAAATAAGAGTGATGCCTAAAGCTTTCCCGCTTATATATATTAGAGATATGCACCTCAACAAAAGGTATAGCCACCCCAGCAAGTGCATCGCGTAATGCAACGCTAGTATGCGTAAGCCCGCCAGGATTAATCACAATTGCATCTACCCCCGCTGCTTTTGCGGCTTGTATCTTGTCGATTAAGTCACCTTCGTGATTACTTTGCAGGTAAGTCAATTCAGCACCTGCAGCTTTTGCTTGAGCCATTGCAGCTTGCTCAATTTCAGCCAAAGTCGTTGCGCCATATACCTCTGGCTCGCGGCTACCCAGTAAATTTAGGTTAGGTCCATTTAGTAGTAGCAGGTTTGTTGCCATCGAGATAGCACTCGGTTTGACGAAGAAGGGGGCATTTTGCCGGAAAATGCGGAGTTAAGGCAAGCGAAAACCTGCAACGAGATTAGGGAGTGAGTAAATCTTCGCGCAATTTTTTCATGTCTAGCCGGCCAAGATAGACCTGACTGACCTGACCTTGCGGGCTAATTAAGACGGTAAAAGGTAGTCCTCCCGCCTGATTTCCAAATAGCCGCGATAGTTCAGTGCCGTTCATGCCAGCCACAAGAAGTGGATAAGTAATGTGATGGGTTGAAGAAAATTCACGAATATTGGAGGGTGAATCTATGCCAATACCGATTATTTGTAGATTTTTATCTGCCATTTCATTTTGGAGTGCGACCAACTCCGGCATTTCTGAAACGCAGGGAGGGCACCACGTTGCCCAAAAATTAATTAAAAGATGCTTGCCTTGCCATTCTTGTAATTTATGCATCTTATTTTCTGTGTCTGGCAGAGAGGTCGCCATTAAACTACTCACAGCAATTTGTTCTGGTGTGGGCTTACTCTTTAACCAACTTACATAAGCCCCTAAAGTTGTAAATAAGAGAGCAGCCAAAATCAATAATGCAGTTTTACTTTTCATGCTTCATCGCTTTCGTTAAGTAGAGCGTTCAGCATGCTCAAAGTCAGTTGTTCTTGCACTTTGCCGTTTCCAGCTCGGGGAGTGCTTCGAACATCATCGGGTTCATAAATAGTCAGGTGCACACCTTCGTTTTTCCACATAAAAGAAAGTGTCTCTAGCATTTCACCGCGCTGTTTGTAATGTGGCGTCTCGCCGACCACATAATCCACGTCAGCATTTAATAAAAAAACGGCAACATCTTTACCGCTTTCAGGGAAAAGCTGAATATGTATATCGGAGTGCTCACCCGCCGTACCATTTGCAACAGCTCCCACTAAGCGTGGATGAAAGCGTTCAAATCTTTGCATCAGTTCTACAGCCAATAATCGTAGCGACTTTAAGCGTGCAGGTTGTTCATCACCCATGAATAGCGCCTGATATTCACGAACTTCTGCCTCAATTTGTGCGTTATCAGGCAAGACATCACCGCGTGTTTTGCGGTTACCGAGTATGAGTTTTGCAGCTTTACGTTTTGCAGTGGCATAGTCAGCGCCATCCTCAGCAATCATGCGTGCTGCTGCCATAGCTATTTCTGCTCTGAGGTGTTCACCATCGCTAGGGTAGAGGATCATAAAAGTTGAATAGAATGCTGTTTAACTGGAATACGGACTCAGATCATGCTTAGTTAATGTGTAAATACCAACATGGTGACTAAAAGCTAAATCCTAGTGATGATGCATTCAGTACGCGCTGAGTGAAGACAACGAGTTTTAGTCTGAAATTCCATGCTTGAACACGTTAGCCAGAGGCTAGGCTCAGGTAAAATCCCAGAGTTGCAAAAACCTGATTCTACAATGCATATTCATATACTAGGTATCTGCGGTACCTTCATGGGCGGACTGGCAGTACTGGCACAAGAAGCTGGACATAAAGTCACTGGCTGCGATGCCAACGTCTATCCTCCTATGAGCACGCAATTACGTGCACAGGGCATAGAGTTAATTGAGGGTTTCGATCCCGATCAACTGAAATTAAAGCCTGATCTCTTTGTGGTGGGGAATGTCGTCTCTCGTGGTAATCCATTGATGGAGGCAATTCTGAATCAAGGTTTGCCTTATACATCCGGACCACAATGGATAGGTGAGCACATCTTGCAAAATAAGTGGGTCTTAGCTGTGGCAGGCACGCATGGCAAAACCACCACTGCATCTATGCTCGCTTGGATACTGGAAGACGCTGGTTATCATCCAGGTTTTCTCATAGGTGGTGTGCCTATGAATTTTGGTATTTCAGCGCGTTTGCAAGGTAAGCAAAATGAAAATGCTTTCTTTGTGATTGAAGCAGATGAATATGACACTGCCTTCTTTGATAAGCGCAGTAAGTTTGTTCATTACCGTCCACGCACCGCGATACTGAATAATCTTGAATATGATCATGCAGATATATTTCCTGATTTAACAGCGATAGAAACACAGTTTCATCATCTAGTGCGCACAGTGCCACAGATAGGTGGGTTGATTGTGAATGGACGTGAAGAATCATTGCGTCGCGTAATTCAGCGTGGATGCTGGAGTCATATTGAATGGTTTGGAGGAGCAGCGGATGAAGGTTGGTCTATGCGTGAGCATGACGATGCCTCATTTGATGTCTTACTAAAAAATGATTTGATAGGAACTGTGCATTGGTCCTTATCGGGCGAACATAATCGATTAAATGCAGTGGCAGCAATTGCTGCAGCTCGTCATGCTGGAGTGCCACCTGCACAAGCGATTCAAGCATTAGCGAGTTTTGAAAATGTAAAGCGTCGTATGGAGACGCGTGGAGTCGCTAAAGGTGTCACAGTGATTGATGACTTTGCTCATCATCCCACAGCGATTACGACGACGGTTGCCGGCTTACGTCATAAGGTAGGCCAAGCAAGAATACTGGCTGTATTAGAGCCACGCTCTAACACCATGAAGTTAGGCACGATGAAAGATGCACTGCCAGGTAGTCTGATAGAAGCTGATTTGGTATTTGGTTATGGCGCTAAAGGCGATGGTAAGAATGCATTAGGTTGGGATTTAAGTGCAGCGCTTGCGCCTTTAGGAAATAAAGCTAAGGCGTTTGATGATTTAGATTTGCTCGTGCATGCCGTTGCAGCTGCAGCACAATCAGGCGATACGATATTAGTGATGAGTAATGGTGGCTTTGGTGGTGTACATCAAAAGTTATTAGATGCAATAAATACTCGCGCAGATTGAACGCTGTTCCATGATTCTTTATCTGCATGGCTTTCGATCTTCACCTGCTTCATTTAAAGCCCGCATGATGCGCTCACATTGTGAAGCATGCGGAAAACTTGAAGAATTTCTTTGTCCTCAATTGCCTGCTTCACCAGCATCCGCTATGCAATTAATAGAAAGTTTAGCGAGTAACTATGATGCAGATGCGTTAACAGTAGTGGGTTCTTCTTTGGGCGGCTATTACGCAACGGCTTTAGCAGAGAAGATAGGTTGCAAAGCCGTGCTACTGAATCCTGCCGTAAGACCTGCGCAAGATTTACAAAAGCATGTAGGCGCACTCACGACATGGCATAGCAATGAGCCTTTTGAATTTAAAACAGAATACATTGGTGAGTTAGAAGCGATTGCTGTGACTAATATCACACAACCAGAGCGATATTTTTTAGTGGCTGCAACGGGTGACGAGGTATTAGATTGGCGAAGCATGACTGAACATTATCAGGGTGCTCGACAATTAGTGATTGAAGGTGGCGATCACGGCATTTCAGATTTTGATAAGTACATCGATGAAGTTATCGCATTTTGCGGTAATGCCTAGTCATCAATATGTGATGGATCACCCAAGTCATGATGTTGAATAAACAAATACAACGAAAAAGTAAGCAATGAATTTATTTTTTGAAGAAGCCGGTGACTTCAAAGTGGGTGCTATCTTGTCCCAGCAGGGTGAGGCTTATCAAGTCGAAACACCTTCGGGTAAGCGCACCAAAGTTCGTGCACGTGATGTCTTATTGCAGTTTGCTAGTCCATCGCCTAGTGAATTAATGTCGCTCGCGAGTGATGTAGCAAAAGATATGGATACAGCTTTTTTGTGGGAAGTAGCAGGCGAGCAGGAATTTGATTTTACTGATCTCGGCATGGAATATTTCGGACATAAACCTGAGCCACAAGAAGCTGCAGGTTTGTTAATGAAGCTTGCCACTGCACCTATTTATTTTTATAAAAAAGGTAAGGGGCGTTATAAAGCGGCACCGCAAGCATCCTTACAGGCAGCGTTGTTAGGATTAGAAAAGAAAAAACAGCAAGCCATATTGCAAGCTGCTTATGTTGAAGAACTCAAGGCGGGTAAGTTGCCAAGCTCTATGGCTAACATGATGCCGCAGTTATTATTCAAGCCTGATAAAAATACGATTGAGTACAAAGCAGTAGAAGCAGCATGCACCGCTTTGCAAACAACGCCGGCAAGACTGATGTTAAAGGTAGGTGCAATACCGAATACCTTGCAACTACATTTCTCTAAATTTTTATTAGAGCAGTTTCCTAAAGGACGCGGTTTCCCTGCTATCACTTTGCCGAGTGCGCCTGAACTACCTATGGCAAGTGTGCAAGCGTTTTCAATTGATGATGTCACTACTACTGAAATTGATGATGCTTTCTCAGTACAGCATTTGGCGGATGGTGATATTTGCATAGGCATACATATCGCAGCACCTGCATTAGCCATACTAAAAGATGATGCAATTGATGTGATTGCGCGTTCACGTATGAGTACGGTATACATGCCGGGTGATAAAATAACGATGTTGCCTGATGAATTCGTCAATCTATTTACCTTGGCAGAAGGCATGCCTAGACCAGCGCTCTCTTTATATATCACCTTAAATAAAGAAGACTGGTCAGTGCAATCCACTAAGACAGTCATAGAACAAGTTCCTGTAGCAGCGAATTTACGACACAATGATTTAGATGACTTAGTCACAGAAGATGCTTTGCAAAATGGTAGTGGTGACTATCCATTTAAAAATGAAATCAGTGTGCTGTGGCAGTGGGCGCAAGTGCTAGAGCAAGGTCGTATGAAAAAACGCGAAGAGTTTGGTTTGCGACCTGAACAAAATAATCGTGTGGATTTTAATTTTTATGTAGAAGACGATACTGTCACCATCACACGTAGAAAACGTGGTGCGCCGCTAGATAAAATTGTCGCTGAGTTAATGATTTTCGCTAACAGTAGTTGGGGAAAATTAATGCATGAATGTGGTGTACCTGGAATTTATCGTGCACAGGGTGGTGGCAATGGCTGGTCATCTCGCATGCAAGTACGTATGCAAACACATGCGGCACCACATCAAGGATTGGGTGTGGATCAATACGCTTGGAGTACATCGCCATTACGTCGCTATACTGACTTAGTGAATCAATGGCAGATTATGGCTTGTGTTTCACATGCTGTGACTGCGCCACTGGTTGCGCCATTCAAACCTAAGGATGCAGATTTATTTGCGATAGTTTCTGCATTTGATGGTGCCTATGCAGCTTATGCAGATTTTCAAAACACTATGGAGCGTTACTGGTGTCTGCGTTGGCTAAGGCAAGAATCACAGCGGCAGGATTCGCAACGTACCGTTGATGCAGTCGTTTTAAAAGATGAAATGCTCAGGCTAACTAACATACCGTTAGTTATTCAAATGCCTAGCTTGCCTACTTTGGCGCGTGGATCACAGGTCAAATTAGAAATCTTGGATAGTGATGATATCGATTTATCTGTACAAGCACGCTTGTTGGAAGTCATAAAGACAGAGCTTGCAGCAGATGAAGATGACTTAGCGGATGAAGAATCTGAAGCACATCCAATAGAGAATTTAACTGAGGATGCAACTGTAACAATGCAGTCCACTGAGGAGGTGCACACCACATCTCCTACTAACACGGAATAAGATGCATACGCCGCTACCTAATCGTTCATTAACGATAGCGGTCGGTGTATCGCTACTAGTGCATGTCGTTTTATTGAGCATACATTTTGTCGCACCAGAACCATTTCGGTTTAAGCCTTTAGATCCTGCATTAGAAATTATTCTAGTGAACTCTAGCCATCAGCAAGCACCCCTGAAAGCAGATGCATTAGCGCAAGCGAATCTAAATGGTGGTGGCGATACAAAAGAAGGACGTGCAAAATCACCTTTGCCCGATATGAAAAAATCGGTAGAAGGTAGTGCATTAGAGGCGCGTCGTAAACGTATCGCTGAGCTTGAACAAATGCAAAATCGTGTGTTAGCTCAAATGACGACGAAAACGCCGCAACGCGTGAAGCAATTAACGGATAAAACTAAATCTCAGCAACCTGATGCAGCGCTAAGCGCAAAACAACAAGAAGAAGCATTAGCCTTAGCGCGCAGAGAAGCTGAAATAGCGCAGCGCATTCAAGATTACAACAAGCGACCTGTTAAAACACAAATCACGCCTAGTACAAAAGCGGTGAACTATGCTTTGTATTATGCCGCTGTACAAAAACGTATAGAAACTATAGGCACAGCGCGCTTCCCTCAGCAAAATGGAAAAAAAATCTATGGCGAGTTGGTGATGTATATCCCTATCTTTCAAGATGGATCGCTTTACATGATGGAAGGTGGTCCGCGTGTTGAACGTAGTTCAGGTAATCCTGTTTTAGATAATGCAGCGTTAGCGATTGTGCGTAGTGCAGCGCCATTTACTACTTTGCCACCTGAGATTAATGCGCAAGGCAAAACACGGGTATGGGAAATTGTGACGCGTTTTTCTTTTTCTAAAGATGATGTGCTCACAACAACGAATCAAAAGGATGCCAATTGAGCTCAGCACTAGATCGCTATGTTGTTATAGGCAATCCCATAGAACATAGTAAGTCTCCAGCCATTCATGCGCAGTTTGCTTTGCAAACGCAACAAGCGTTGAGTTATGAACGCTTGTTGGTTCCACTTGATGGATTTGATATCGCCATTAAAGAGTTAATTGCGAATGGTGTGCGTGGAGCGAATGTCACATTACCGTTTAAGTTAGATGCCTATAACATCGCCACTGATTTAACGCCGCGTGCGCGTGCGGCAGGTGCAGTCAACACACTGAAATTTGAAGGCGATAAGATTTTAGGTGACAACACGGATGGTATTGGTTTGGTGCGCGATATCGTCGTGAATGCAGGAGTGGCACTGCAAGGTAGTCGGATTTTATTATTAGGTGCCGGTGGTGCTGCACGAGGTGTGATCTTGCCCTTGCTGTCAGAATTGCCGGCTGAGTTAGTCATAGCGAATCGCACAATTCAAAAAGCGCAAGACTTGCTTGCCCATTTTCATGGGCACTTAGTCGCATTAGATGCGAGTAGTTTTGAAGCTTTGTCGGGTGAATTTGATGTGGTGATCAATGCGACTTCTGCTAGCCTCTCTGATAGTGTGCCAAATATTTCATCGTCCTTATTTAATGAACAAAGTTTTATATACGACATGATGTATGGCGCAACACCTACACCTTTCATGCAATGGGCTGCAGAGAAAAAGGCGAGTGTGCGTGATGGCTTGGGTATGTTAGTTGAGCAAGCAGCGGAGTCGTTTGAATTATGGCGTGGTGTGAGGCCAGACACAGCTGCAGTTTATACAGAGTTGCGCTCACAGCTAGATTATTCCGCATGAAGAAAAAAATAATTCTTTTAGTTTTAGGTTTTCCTATTGCGCTGGTACTCTTAGTGCAGTCTTGGTATTTGCTGCATATTTGGTGGTGGGTCGATCACAACCCGACTTCTACATCTTTTATGCGTATTCAATTAGAGCGCTTGCAAGAAAAAAAACCTGAAATCAAATTGCAGCATCAGTGGGTTCCCTACAATCGTATTTCTAACAATCTCAAACGCGCCATTATTGCTTCCGAAGATGCAAATTTTGCAGAGCATGAAGGTGTAGATTGGGATGCTTTGCAAAAAGCTTATATAAAGAATGCAAAGAAAGGCAAGATTGTGTCAGGTGGGTCAACCATCACACAGCAGCTCGCAAAAAATCTTTTTCTATCTGGTGAACGTAGTTATTTGCGCAAAGCAGAAGAGATGATGATTACTTTCATGCTTGAAATAATGATGGATAAGCGACGTATATTCGAAATTTATTTGAATGTGGTGGAATGGGGCAATGGCGTATTTGGAGCAGAAGCAGCAGCGCGTCGATATTTTGGTGTGCCGGCATCAGCCTTAGGTCCTCAGCAAGCAGCACGTTTGGCTGTGATGCTGCCTAATCCTCGCTATTTTGGTCGTCATTTAGATTCTAATTATCTGAATCGTCGTGCAGCGCTCATCATGCAGCGTATGAATAGTGCCGATTTGCCTTAAGAGTTGGTCACACTAGGCTGTTTGTTTCTATTCTTGCTTGCCTCATCTTCTCTATGAAAGTAAACTTGCGCTGTTTTTGTTACCGGAGACCCCACTTGGGTAGTCCCTTATACCATCACCAGTCGTCTTACAACGACCTCGGTGAGAGTTCCTCCCTCCTTATGTAGTTCTTGGGCGCCTCTCACTTTGCATGGTGAGCAGGCGCATGTAGCTGAGTTGCTGCGCCCCCTGAAAATAATCAACTGCAAAATATATTGCGCAGTTCAAACCGTACTTGTTACGGTCAGGAGAGCCCATGATTAATGTATTTGTATTGCAAGGCGGACGACTCAGCCAGGTCAATATAGAGACCAGAACCGATCTTGAACGTGCTGCGCCGATTTGGGTGGACTTAACTGATCCTACCGATGAAGAGCGTGATTGGGTGCGCAGTATTTATGGCGTGACCTTGCCGGATGAAGATGAAGTCAAAGACATTGAGGCCTCTGCGCGCTATTACGAAGCAGATAGCGGTGATCTACATTTGCGTTCAGACTTTTTGCTAGAAGTGGAAGACGATAAATCACGCGTTGTTACAGTGGCATTTATCTTGGCAAAAAATATGCTGTTTTCTATGCATAACGATGATTTGCCAGTCTTTCGCTTAGTGCGTATGCGAGCGCGTTCACGTCCAGGTTCAATTGGTGACTTCAAAGATGTGCTGTTAGATTTATATGCAACTGATGTTGAATATTCAGCTGATGCGTTAGAAGGTATTTATCAAAATCTCGAAGATGTCAGTCATAGCGTGTTACAGAAAGACATTAGTGACCAAGATGCTGCTGAATTACTCAATGCAATGGCGCGAGAAGAAGATTTGAATGGTCGTATTCGACGCAATATGATGGATACACGTCGTGCAGTAAGTTTTATGATGCGTGGTCGATTATTAAATGCCGATCAATTTGATGATGCGCGACAGATTTTGCGTGATATAGAATCACTTGATGGTCATACTGCTTTTTTATTCGATAAGATAAACTTCTTAATGGATGCAACTGTAGGTTTCATCAATATTAATCAGAATAAAATCATTAAAATATTTTCAGTGGCGTCAGTCGCATTTTTGCCGCCTACTTTGATTGCGAGTATTTACGGCATGAATTTCCGCTGGCTACCAGAATTAGATTGGAGCTGGGGTTATCCGTTTGCGCTAGTGCTGATGTTGGCTAGTGCTATCACTCCATTTTGGTATTTCAGGCGCAGAGGATGGTTGAAATAATCAATTGCGATGTGTGATGAGAAAAAATTAATGGTGGTCTACGTTGCTACGTACGCCACCATTTTTTATGCAGGATTAGATTTTAATTACGCAGCGACTTGAGCAAAAGCTTCGCGTGCACAACGTAAAGTTTCATTGATGATGGCATCATCATGTTGCGCAGAGACGAAACCTGCTTCAAACGCAGACGGCGCAAGATAGACGCCACGCTCTAACATCAAGTGGAAGAAAGTATTAAAGCGATTTTTATCACATTGCATCATCTCGGCATAATTAGTCGGTACTGACTGCGTGAAATAAATACCAAACATACCGCCTACCGCATTTGCACAAAAATCTAAACCTACTTCTTTAGCGACAGTACTCAAACCATCAGTGAGTTTTTTAGTCTGCTTAGTGAGTGATTCATAAAAACCAGGTTGTTGAATTATTTCTAAAGTCGCCATACCTGCTGCAACCGCAACCGGATTGCCAGATAAAGTACCTGCTTGATACACACCACCGATAGGTGCTAAGTGCTGCATTAAATCTGCACGTCCACCAAATGCTGCTACGGGTAGTCCACCGCCTATGACTTTACCGAGCACTGTCATGTCAGGAGTAACGCCGTAAATTGATTGCGCACCACCTAGTGCAACACGAAATCCTGACATCACTTCATCAAACAATAACAAAGCACCGTGCTGCGTACATAAACGACGCATGGTTTGTAAAAATTCTAGTGAGGCAGGTAATAAATTCATATTGCCGGCAACAGGTTCAACGATGACACAAGCAATAGTGGAACCTTTAGATTTAAAAACTTCTTCTAATTGTTCGCAATTGTTATAGTCCAGCACCATCGTGTGTTTAGCAAAATCAGCTGGCACACCGGAAGAAGTTGGATTACCAAAGGTCAGTAGTCCACTGCCAGCTTTAACTAATAAAGAATCAGCATGGCCGTGGTAACAACCTTCAAATTTAATCACAGTGTCGCGACCAGTAGCACCACGCGCTAAACGCAGTGCACTCATCGCAGCTTCAGTGCCGGATGAAACTAATCTGACTTGCTCAATCGAAGGAACTAGTTGGCAGATTTTTTCTGCCATTAAAATTTCACCTTCGGTGGGAGCGCCAAAACTTAAACCATTTGTTGCTGCATCTTGCACAGCCTTGACGACTTTAGGATGAGTATGTCCAACAATTGCAGGGCCCCATGAGCCTATGTAATCAATGTAGCGTTTATTATCGGCGTCCCAAAAATAGGGACCTTCTGCTTTGGTAATGAAACGTGGCGTACCGCCTACTGAGCGAAAAGCACGAACGGGAGAGTTAACACCACCAGGTGTGCTTTTTTGAGCGCGTGCAAATAGAGTTTCGTTATTCGACATTTTTTAAAGTGAAGTAATGAATGAGTATGATGTTTTGAAATTAAATTTTTCTACTAACTGTAAGACTTACAAAATATCAGTTTTAAGATCGGATTCACGTGCCCAAAAAAAACGATCGGGTATCAACTTACCCATTCCTAATCGTTGTGCATGACTTAATGCGGCAGCAGTATATTCTTCTGCTTCGACTACTGCTTCAGGAACAGTAATACCATTAGCAAGCATGGCAGCGATGCCAGCAGAGATAGTATTGCCCGCGCCTACAAATGCACCTGCTAATCGATTTCTGCTATCTGTACGGATTATGCCATCAGAATTGAACAAGGTATTTGTGACGTCTTGCTTCTCAGCTGGAGTACCCGTCACCATTACAAACTCACAACCGAGTTGAATCAAATGCATGACATCGATTTCCAACATCGCTTCATTACTAGGCTCGCGCCAAGTTTCTGCAAGTTTGGCTAGCTCATCCACCGATAACAACAGTATCGTAGTTTGAGGAATCAATAACTCACGCAGAGCAATGAGAATTTCTTCATCCACATCAGTATCAGCAAGTGAGGTGGAAAAAGGATCGAGTACGAGTGGCACTTCTGGATAATCAGAGACAATCTCTGCAATCACGGCGATGGTTTCTACACCGCCCGTGTAACCAACTTTAAAAGCAGCGATTGGCATATCTTCCAGCATGAGACGTGCTTGGTCCGCAACCCAGTCTGCATCGATAGGCTGTACATCTTCAGTGCCGGTTGTATCGGCAATCGAGATAGCTGTGATAACGGATAAACCATGACAACCCATGCCCGCAAAGGAGGCAAGGTCGGCCTGAATGCCGATCGCTCCTACAGGATCGGTCAGTCCGAAAGTCAGTACAAGTGGCGAAGTTTGGTTTTGCACTGGGACTAGATTAAGATAGATCACTTTGCATTTTACTTGAAGGGCAGTGCTGTGAGCGATAACAAGACAACTGAACAAGAATTCAAAACATGGATGTGCTTAATTTGTGGCTGGGTTTACGATGAAGCCGCTGG
>JACCDP010144974.1_pt1 | contig 15698 bp, 11 predicted proteins | sample 7445841 | NCBI WGS metagenome assembly JACCDP01 (sample SAMN15323441, study PRJNA562643) | freshwater metagenome | isolation source: river surface water | place: USA:Blue River Watershed | collected 2017-08-17 | reverse complement strand
GGTCGGCGAAGTCGGTGGCGTGGATGAGCGAGAAGGTCGTGGGCGTGAGCAGGTTCTGCTTCTTGCCCTTGCTCGTCGCGCTCTTGACCAGCGCCGACGAGTTCCACTCGCTGAAGAAGACCTTGAATCCGCGCATCTCCAGCCAGCGCTTGAGGAGGTAGATCTGGGTGGATTTGCCCGAGCCGTCGAGTCCTTCGACGGCGATGAGCCGACCCTCGAAGCCCAGTTCCGCGAACGTCTTGGTCATGACACGGACAACGGTATCCGAAGCGGCCGCCCGTGGATAGGGAGCAGTCGATCCCTGCAAAGGCGTTGAACGGTCCATGGACTGCAAATCCGCCCATCGGCACGACGCGCTCACGCAGGGCACGACTTGCGCGCAGGCGCATTTCTGGAGCAGCCTGAAGCAGCCTTCCCTGTGATCTGGGCCCACCCATTCCTTCCTTTTCCATTGTGAAGACCTTGAACCCACTCCGTCACCTCTGCCGTCTGGCCGCTCTTCTCGCCCTGGCGGCGGGCTCGGCTCAATCAGCCGATTTGCCCCTCTTGGCCGTGCCCGATTGGCAACCCTTTGCCGCCCAGGTGCGCCGCGTGTCTGAGGCGTTGACTCTGGCGGGATCCCCTCTCAGTGCGAAGGAACGCGCCGACCTGGAGGCGGCACTGACGGATAAAAACCCAGACAAAGCCCTCGCTCGCACCCAGAAAATCCTGGATGCCCATGTGCTGGTGGCCGTGCAAGTCACACCGGAAATGCGGGTCAAGGCCGCCCCGGGGCCCGCCCCGGCGGTGCTCAATGAGACAGGATGGGTCACGTTTTTGGTGAAGGTCCACAACGAGGCGGGGACCACCTCGGCCCTCCGGGTGCGCAGTCCGCAATCAGCCCGATTGCATGGATCGCCCGCGGAGACGGTTTCCGACCGATGGCTCGATGTGGCGCTGGTTCAGGCCGCGCCTCTGAAACCGGAGTTGGGGGGACTGCCCGTGGAGTACCGGCTGGTTCAGATTTATTCCCGGGATGCGGGCCGTCGCGAGGCGAAGTTGATCTTTGATGTCGGTCAGGGCTCCCAAGACCTGGGTTTTCGCAGTGAAGTGGACACCCTCTTCACCTGCCAGCCCGCCCATCCGGTCCGGCTTGAGGTGCTCGATGAGCATGGCAAGCCCACCACCGCCGCCTTGCTCATCACCGATGCCCGGGGTCACGTGTTCCCGGCCCAATCCAAGCGCTTGGCTCCCGATTTCTTCTTCCATCCGCAAGTGTATCGGAACGACGGCGAATCCATTGGTTTGCCCGCCGGTCGGTATTCGGTCGAATTTTCCCGAGGCCCGGAATCGCTCATCCAGCGGCACGAACTGGAAGTCGCGGCCGGCAAGACCAATCGCTGGCGCTTCCAGGTGCAGCGGTGGATCGATCCGTCCTTGCGCGGCTGGATTTCAGGCGATCACCACATCCATGCCGCCGGTTGCGCGCACTATGAAAAGCCGACCGAAGGAGTCCACGCCGCGGACATGATGCGCCATGTGCTGGGTGAAGACCTCAAGATCGGAGCCAATCTCACTTGGGGACCGTGCTTCGACTACCAGAAGCAGTTCTTCACCGGTTCGGACGACCCCGTCAGCCGCTGGCCCTACCTGCTGCGCTACGATGTCGAAGTCAGCGGGTTTGGGTCCCACAACTCGGGTCATTTGTGCCTGCTGCGCCTGCGTCAGCAAATGTACCCGGGCGGCGACTCCAAGAAGCACTGGCCGACGCTCGGCCTGAACACCCTCAAGTGGGCCAAGGCCCAGGGGGCCTTGACCGGTCCGGCCCACAGTGGTTGGGGGCTGGAACTCGATTCGACCGAGTTGCTCACCGACAAGATTCCTCCGTTCAGCGGCATCGGAGCCAACGAGTACATCGTGGACGTGACCCACAACGTTCCGGGTCCGGATGGCAAACTGGTGCCCGCGGTGGACTTCATCAGCACGGTGGACACGCCCTTCCCGTGGGAGCTGAACATCTGGTACCACACGCTCAATGCCGGCTATCGCACCCGCATCAGCGGCGAGACGGATTTCCCCTGCATTTACGGCGAGCGTGTGGGCTTGGGGCGCAGCTATGTGAAGCTTCCGGATCGCTGGTCCTATGAAGACTGGTGTGAAGGCATTCGAGCGGGCCGCAATTACGTCGGAGACGGCCGCAGCCATTTGATGGATTTCCGCGCCGATACGGTGGTCATGGGCGAGAAGGGGAGTCAGTTGACTTTGCCGGAGGGCCGACCCGTGGTCTTCCGCGTGCAAACGGCGGCCCGACTGGATGAACAACCGCAGGTGGCCATCCAGAAGCGCAAATTCAGCGAGCAGCCGTATTGGCATTTGGAGCGGGCCCGTATCGGTGCCAGTCGAAAGGTGCCGCTGGAATTGATCGAGAACGGAGTGCCTGTGGCCCGGATGGAGATCGAAGCCGATGGGGTTCTTCGACCGATTGAAATCACCCATCCGGTGAAGCGCAGCGGTTGGTATGCTCTGCGCATCTTGCCCAGTTCGCACACCAACCCCATTTTCATCGAGGTCGCTGGCAAACCCATCCGAGAGCGTCGATCCATCCAATGGTGCCTGGACTCGGTGGAGCAGTGCTGGAAGCAGAAGGAGCGTTTCTTCACCGGGACCGAACACGGGCAGGCGGTCGCCGCCTTCGATCACGCCCGTCAGGAGTACCGCCAACGTTTGGAGTCCGCCCAACCGTGATCCAAGCCGCGAGGAAAGCGTTGGCACTCACGCTGGCAGGAGTGCTCGTCCAGGCGGCTCCGCCCCTCGAGAGTCCGCGTCATTCACCCAATGCACGCCTGGATGCCGTGCGTCTGCATGCGGTGCAGGCCTCGGTGGACGCGCTGGCGTTGCGGCGCCGGAATTTGTTGCCCCGCGCCGACGGACTCATGGATCTCCGGAGCGTGTTCCATGCCCACGCCGGGGATTCTTCGCACACGGGTGGCAAGCCCGAGGAGATGCTCGCGGCTACGAAGGTGGCCGGTGTCCGGGTGGTGTTCTTGTCGGATCATTTCCGTCCGCCCCGCGACTACATGGACAGCTGGCGCGGTTTGCGCGAGGGCGTGCTGTTCATTCCCGGTTCCGAGGCACGCGGCTTCCTGCTCCATCCCGAGGCTTCGGTGTTCCCGCTCATGGAAAAGCCCGTGCCCGAGTTGATCCCGGCGGTTGTCCGCGGAGAAGGCATGGCCTTCCTGTCCCATATCGAAGAGCGGCCCGACCACTCGATGAACGGATTGACCGGGCTGGAGATCTACAATCGCCACTATGACGCCAAGCGCGACTTCACCGGGATCTTGCAGTTGGTGTTGCGCCTCACTGATCCAGAGAAGTTGCAGGAACTGGCGGAGTTGCTGCGGCGATTCCCCGACGCCTGCCTGGCCGCGCAGTGCCTCTACCCTCAGGCCTATCTCGACAAATGGGATGCTGCCAACGCCACCGGTCATTTCACAGGCGTGGCCGCCAATGATTGCCACCACAACCAGATCTTCCTGCTCAAGAAGGTCGACGACGAGACGGCGCTTCTGGGGACCATCGTGGACAAGGACGAGGACATGCGGAAGGTCCGGGTTTCCTTGCGTCCTACCTTGCGTGCGATGCTGGCAGGCAAACCCAATGGAGCCATCGTGGCCCGTCTGGACTTCGATCCCTACGAGCGATCCTTCCGCAATGTTTGCACGCATGTTCTGGCCCGGGAGCAGACGGAGCCGGCGCTGAGAGCCGCGGTGAAGGCGGGACAGGTGTACGTCAGTCACGACTGGATGGGCGATCCGAGCGGGTTCGACTTCCGGGTGACTGGCGTCGGTCGGGGCGGAGTGATGGGTGATGAACGACCCTGGGTTCCCGGTGAGCGGCTGGAAATTCGGTCCCCGCTGCCGGCGACGATCCGCCTGATCCGCGACGGTCAGGTCGAGGCGGTCTCTGAAGGGGAATCCCTCGACTATCCCGTGACCCGCGCCGGAGTTTATCGGGTGGAACTGTGGCTGTTCATCGGCGGTGAGCGTCGCCCCTGGCTGTACTCCAATGCCATTTACCTGCGGCTGGACCGGTGAGTCCTGTTGGAGGACCCACCGAGTTCGGCAGAGGCGATCAGTGGATCAGAAATCGGCCGACAGGGTCAGGCTGAACGTGACGCCGCGCCGGTAGCTGCGGAAGACGTACTTGTCGCCGTAGCGCTCTTCACTGGCTCCGAGATCGTTGATGAGGGTTTGGCGAATGTCCGGATCCAGCAAGTTGCGGGCCCCGAAGCGCATCTTCCACCGACGGCCCAGACGCTGGTTCACGAAGAAGTCGAGGGTGTTGATGGGTTGCTCGTAGATGTTGGGGCTGCCTTGACCGCCGTCGACCGCCAACCGCTGGCCGCTCCGCGTGAAGGACACCGAGAAGGTGGTCCGACTGCGGGCGATTTCCCAGGCGAGGTCGGAGTTGAGGATGTACTCCGGTTGGTCAAACAACGGACGGTTGTAGAGGCCCACGCCATTGCCCACCGGGTAGAAGACATCCACCTCGGAACTGATGAAGGCCGCGTTGCCGCCCAGAGTGATCCCGGCCAAGAGCGGGTCGAGTGCGGCCAGGTTCTTGCGGGCCTCGAATTCGAAGCCCTTCACGATGGCGTTGGCGTTGTTGGTGAAGCTGACGATGCCCGCCGCGTTGTCGGCGATGTAGGGCTCGACCGGGTTGAGGATGTTCTTCCGAAAGTACGCCACCGAGAGCAATTCGCCGGGGCGGGGGAACCATTCCATCCGCGCGTCGTAGTTCTCGATTTCTGAGCGCTTGAGGTCGGCGTTGCCGCGGTAGGCCAGGCCATCGAAGGTGTCGAAGTACTCGAAGGGCGCGAACTCGCGGTAGGTCGGACGGGCGATGGTCTGCGACCAGTTGACCCGCAGGTTCAAGTTGGAAGTCACCGGGAATACGGCACCGAGCGAAGGCAACACGTCGGTCGTGGCGATGCGACCGCTGGAGGAAGCACCCAGGATTCGGCTTCGGGGCAGCACCTCGGCCTGGAGATCGGTCTGTTCGAAGCGGGCACCGCCCACGAGGCGGAACTTCGGCATCACGAACAGGTCGGCCATGGCGTACACCGCGGGAATCGACTGGGTTCCATCGTAACCGTAGCCATCGAAGGGAAGACCCGAGCGCAGGAAGGTGGCGTTCGGGAAGTAGTACGCCGTCCGTGAGTTGGCGCCTGACCCGGTGTAGTTGGTGATGAACTGTTGGCCCTGGAAGTTGAGGACCGAGTTGGCGTAGCTCGAAACGTCGGACTGATTGGCACCGCTGTTTTGGCTGATTTCGTACTCGAAGCGTTGCTCGCGCAAACGGCGCTCTGATTCCAGAACGTTGCCGCCGACCTTGATGGAACTCTCCAGACCGTTGCCGGGCGTGAAGGGGATCGTCAGGTCGCTGCGGAAGTTCCAACTCTTGTCCTGCGAGTCGCGGAAGAAGCGGGATGGCTGGTTGATGTTCGGCAACTCCGCCGACTGGGCGATGACGTTGGTGAGACCATTGCCCGCCGGGAAGAGGATCATCGGGAAGATGCGCTCATCGGGGGAGTTTTCGCCGGTACCCGAACTGGAGAAACTCCAGTCGAGCTGGGCGGCTCCGACTTCCCGGAATTCATGACGACCCTTGAATTGGAAATTCCGGAGGTAGCGTTCGCGGTAGGTCAGCTGTTCGATCCGGGTGCGCTCCTCGGATCCTGGCTGAAACTGGTTGATGGTCTGGCCCACCTCCTCGGTGATGTAATGTTGAGCACTCTGGTTGTTGAGGAAGCTGAAGGACAGCTCGTGCCCCGGCATCAATTCCATGGCCGTGCTCGCCACCGCGCCCCAACCCACATTCATGATGGACTGATCGCGTCGAAACTCGGCTGTGCGGGTCAAGGAACCTCCGTTGATCGGATCGGTACCGTAGGCGTAGCGACCGCGAAAGGCGTTCTCGTAGAACTGGAACTGGCGGTCGTGGTTGAAGGTTCCGAACCAGCCGAAACGTCGTCCGAAGAGCCAGGTGGTGTCGCCGCTGGACACCGAGAAGTTGGAGTTCGGTCCTGGTTGCCCCATCGAGGGTGCAAACGTGGTGTTGTTGAACGACCGCAACGCTGCGTCGTATTTCTGCGCCAAGGCCAAACGATCGGCGCCGGCCGCCTGCTGGGTGTTGTTGCGCCACGGACGTTGGGCCTCGGTCAGGATGGACGGGTCGATCAACGCGCCGGAGGGCAGGGCTCGGGAACCGTCATCCATGGCCCAGAAGTCGTTCTTGCCCCCCGGGATCTTGAGGAATCCATCGTTCAGGGTGGACGATGAATTCATGCCCGTTCCGGCGGAAACCGTGGTGAAGCCTTTGGCCGGGAATGACTTGGTGACAATGTTCACCGCACCGCCGGCAAAGCCGCCCTGCAGGTCCGGAGTGAACGTCTTGCTGACCACCACGCGGTCGATCATCGCCGAGGGGATCAGGTCGAGCTGGGGAGCCCGGCGCCGGGGATCGGCGCTCGGCAGTTCCGCGCCGTTGAGCGTGGCGATGTTGTACCGGTCGTTCAGCCCGCGGATGACGATCTGTCGATTGTCCGTGGCCACGACGCCGGTGATCTTGGTGGTGATCTGGGCCGCATCGCCGCCGCCAGTCCGGGCGATTTGCTCGGCGCTGATGGCCTCTTGGGAGGTTGCGGCGTTTTTTCGCTCCTCGAGGACCGCGGCCACGGTGCTCGGCTTGGTGGACGCCTCGTCGAAGGCCGACTTGGCCGCAGTGGCTGACGCCGTCGACTTGGAGGCCCCCAAATTGCCGGCGCCCGTGCCGGGTTTTCCCTGGATGGGGCGTACGGGTGCGGCGTCGGGCTTGCGGGCCTCGGCCCTAAAGAAATTGCCTGCACCGCCGCCTTGAGCGGGCGGAGCGTCGGAACGGGCGGCGCTGGCCGTGGGCGGTGCGGCCGTCGCCGGTGCCGCATTGGCGGGCGGTGCGGCCGTTTCCTCGACGATGTCGCTCGCCTTGGGCTTCGGCACCTCGGGGGTGGGTTCCGGGGGCTTGGGCTTCGGCTTGGGCTTCTCCGGCGGCTTGATGCCGGTGATCTGGTAGATCGCCTGAGGCACGAAACCAGCCTTGTGGGCCAAGTAGGCCAAACCTCCGAGGGCCAGAGCGTGGACGACGATCGAGATGACCAGACTGGAGCGGTCTGTCTTCTTCTTGGCGTTGCGGGCCATGCCGGTTTCCTATTTGGCGGAGCCCGCGGTGTCTGTCGCGAGGCCGATCTTGGTCACATTGGCCCGGGTGAGGATGTCGAGGACCTGAACCACCTTCTGGTAGTTCACGTTCTCGTCGCCACGCACCACGACGCTCAGGTCCGGGTTGCTCTTGCGGAAGCGGATGATCTCGTCCTCGAGCTTCTTCAACGTAATGGGCTCGGCGTTGAAGTAGATGTTCCCCGCGGAATCAACCGTCACGTTGTTGATGTCCTGCTTGTTCTGGTTCTGCGGGGGTTGTTGCGCGGCGGAGGGCAGGTTGATGTCGATGTCGTTGGTCGACGGCGCCGTGGTGATGATGAAGATCACCAGAAGCACGAAGGCCAAATCCAACAGCGGGGTGATGTTCAGTTCACCCATCGCGTGGTGGTGCGATGCGGAGTATTTCTTGCGTCCGCGACGCCCTGAGGCTGCGGCGCTCATGGGCGGGTGCTGTTCTGTTGACCGAAGTTGATGTTCCGCAAGGCATCGGCGATTTCGTCAGCCAAAGCGCGGTTGTCGACATATTGGTGCTCCAGGTCCGTCATGACCTCGGAGTTGAAATTGTCCAATTCCTGGGTGATGCCGCGGATGGCGGTGATCATCAGGTTGTAGGCGAACATGGCCGGGATTGCGACGAACAGACCGACGACGGTGGCGATGAGCGCACCGGCCACGCCCGGGGCCATCGCGGTGAGGCTGGCACTGGCCGCCATGGCGATGCCGGAGAAGGTTTCCATCACGCCCCAGACGGTGCCCAGCAGGCCGATGAAGGGCCCACCCGCGACGGCGGTCGTCAGGATGATCATTCCCTTTTCGAGCGAGAGCGCCTCGGTGCTGACCGCACGTTCCAAGGCCACCTGGACGGCTTGGAACGACTCGACGCTGATGCGCTTCTGGCCCTTGACTGTCACCGGGTTGTTTTCCAGGTGGTATTCCACCTCACCGCATCCCGAGGCATAGACCTCAAAGGCAGGCGCCCCGGAGAACTCCTGCTTAGCTCGGAAGAGCGACATCGGATCCTTGGCATCCCGATAGGCGGCCAGGAACTTCTTGCTCATGGCGCGCGCCCTCAGGATTTGACGGCCTTTGGTGATGATCACCGACCAGGAGACCATCGACACCAGAATCAGGGCCGAAATGGTGATCTTGCCTTCGATCGTTGCCTTCTCGAAGGCGAAGGTCAGGGCGTTGGCGAGGATGGGTTGGATCGGGTCCATGATGGATCGGTCTCTTGGAAGGGAATTGCGTCTCTCTCGGGTGAACAGGTCTGAGGCGGGCGCTGGAGGCGATCACTTCGCCGTGGCACCGGCCGGCGTGTTGGTGCCGAACAGGCTGGAGCCGAAGTTGCCGCGCTCGCCGTAGGATTCGACGGAGCCCTTCTGGATGCGGACGACGAATTCCTTCATGTCACCCACACCCTTATTGATCAGGTTGTAGGTGAGGAATTCGACATCGCCCTGCGCGGAGACGGCGTGGGGACGCCCGAGGGTCTTCACGACTTCATCGCGAGACATCCCGAGGGAAATATGGTTGAGCTTGGCCGAGGAGGAGGCGCAACCGGTCATCCAAGCGGCGGCGGCAACGGCGGCGGCGAGGACGGTGATCCGGCGGATCGAAGCGTTCATGCGGGATCATACTCAGGATACCAGATGGCAGCAGTTTGTCGTGTTTGTGACAAACGTGCGACGAATGCTGAGCGAATCCGTTACCGAATCGTCGCCTCTCCTTGACCGGAGAGAGTGGAAGCCTGCTTCTGCTGCCATTGCGTGGGGGCCATGCCAAACTGCCTCCGGAACCAGGCCCGAAAGGCGTCGGCTCCTTCGTAACCACAGGCTTTGGCGACGGTGGCAATATCTGCATCCGGCTGTGAAAGCATCGAACAGGCCTTGATCTTGAGCCATTCACGCTGCTGTCCTGGAAGACTTCCGCCGAAGCGCTCACGGTAGATCAGGAGCAGTCGTCGGGTTTCGCATCGGCATCGCCGGGCCAATTCATCCACCGGCAAGCTCATCAATTCGGCCTCCGTGAGTTGATGGAGCAACTCCTCGAGGCGGTCGCCAGCGTCTCGTGGAGAACCGATCGGGGTGGAAGATTTGTAGAGAGGCGGGGACAAGACTGCGGACACCAATTCCAACAAACGGCCCCGCTGTCCCAGTGATCCTGAATTGTCGTGATCGGGTGTTTTTGCGAAGCGCTGGGCTGCTGGGGACTCCTTGCCCAGAATCCAGGGCAGAGTCGGTTCCATCTGCTTCGGATGATCGATACGACGTCGTTCAAACAGGGTGAAAACCCCGAAAAGGGCCGAGGGATCCAGGCGGAACCAGCGGAAAGACAAATATCCCAATTGGCTGGCCCTCAGCCTCAGCGCGCAGGTCCCGCCATGTACCACAACCATACCCGACGAGACAGCCTGGCTCGGGGCGCCGCCCATCACATAGCCTTCGCCGGAAAGGAGCCATAGAAAGACCCATCCCGAAGCCGGGAATTCCCACTCCTCGCCGGTGTTCAGCCGGCCTTCGTGTAGCAAGAGTGATGAATCCAAGGCCATTGGTTGCCATAAACCTTTGGGCTGACGCGTCACGCCGGCATGTCATGACGGAAACAGAATGGTGACGTTTGATGGCTCCGCTGGGCGCTTTGCTGGACATGCTCGCTCACGGAAAAATAAAACCCCTCGTCGCTCTACAGCAACGAGGGTTGAGTGGAAGACTTTTTAAAACCGCAGATGCGGTCAGCGTTTGGCGGAGTTGCGGCGGAGGAACAGCAATGTTCCGAATCCTGCGAAACCGACCAGGGTCAGGGCAATGGAACCGGGCTCCGGAACCGAGGAGTAGCGGATATTGTCGTACAACGCACCTGAAGGCAGTAAGATCAAGTCCACCCCGCTCACCGGGGCCGCCAGTGCCGCCGTGAATCCGGGGCTTGTTTGATCGGCTGGAATGGAAGCCAGAAGGGTGTTGCCTGAGGAACTGACGCGATAGAACTCAATCATCGCTCCCGAATCCCCGTAGGTGTCGTTATCAAGCGTCACAGAAAACTGGGCCATCATCTGTGGAGAGCTGAAGCTCATGATTGTCGGCTGGAAGACGCCGTCCAGTGCAACCAGACCAGAAGGAGCGGATCCCCGATCGTAGAACGCCGGGTTCCGCACGAGGACGTTGCCTGCTCCATCAAAGAGACGCCAACGATCGGTGCCCGCGATCACGTCACCTTCGCTGTCGTAGTCCGGAGACCAGGTGCCTTCGCCGAAACTGACACCGGAGGGTGCAGCCAAATTGGCTGATGTTCCCGAGGCCAGGTTGTCGAAGTTGATTGTATAAGACTGCGCTTGGGCCGCAGCTGCCAGAAGCAGTCCCGCCACAAGGGCGACTGGGAATGGTGGGTTCATGGTCGTGCGGTGGGGTTCGGGTGAAACATCCAGTTCACTTGGTCACCGGCACGCCGCCCAAGACGGCTTGCATCACGTTGAAGAACACATCCGTGTTGTCTATGGATCCACGGAACAGGCTTGCGCCGCGCCCTTCGGCATAGACCGGGATGTCCGATGCGGTGTGCACTGCTTGGCTGCCGGCGGTTGCACTGGGTACCTGACCGGTCACAAGGAAGGTTCCGTTGGTGTCCCGGTTGAGGGGGCCCGCCGGGTAGGTGTTCAAGGGAGCGACCTTGCCGAAGGGCTGCTGGCTGTCCTGCAGCGGCAGCGGATTGGTCAACCAGTCTTCGTAGCGGTCGGCGTTGCCGGCGTAGCCGATGAGCATCTTGTTGTCCGGATCGGTGGTGGTCGGATAGCCGTCATCGGCGATCGTGTAGACCGGGAAGCCGGCGTTCTCGTAGGTACCCACCACCGCCTCTCGGATCGCATTGTTCGTGTTGCCGATGCCCCGAGAAAGCTCGGTCAGCTTGGCGTTGGTGACGCGGGAAGCACCGATGATGTTGACGCCGGCACACTCGTGGTCGGCGCACACGATCACCAAGGTGTCGGGATCGGTGGCTCCGAAGGCGCGAGCGGTCGCGACGGCGCGGTCGAACTCCAGGGTGTCGAGAAGCCAGCGCTCGGTGTCCATGGCGTGGGCCTGCTTGTCAATCGAGGCCGCTTCCACCATGAGGGTGAATCCATTTTTGTTCTTCGAGAGCACTTGCAGGGCCTTCGCGGTCATCTCCTCGAGCATGGGCTGGTCGGGGAAACCGAAGTCATCGACGACGGTCGAGGCGCCGCGGCGCTTGTCGATCTTGTCCTTGGCCACGTTCATGTTGGAGAATGAGAACAGTCCCAGCAGGCGGGTGGTGTTGGACGGCAGGAGGTCGAGCGAGGTTTTGTCCGGCGCGTAGGTGAAACCGGCCTTGATGAAGTCACCGAGCAAGTCGCGGTTGGCGTCGACCGCACCGGCGGGAACTCCCCACCGGGAAGCAATGTCGGCGGGCAATGCATAATCACTGGAAGTGGCACGAACCGAGCCGTTGGTGCCGGCGCCGAGGAACCATTTGCGTCCGCCGCCCATCAGCACGCGGAGACCGCGGTTGGTCACACCTTCGTCGAGGTATTGGTCGCAGATGCCGGTGCCGGCCCCGCGGTTGGAGGTGTGGACGGCGAAGGCTGCAGGAGTGGCGTCGAACACATCAGCCGTGGTGACGATGCCCATGGTCTTGCCCGAGGTTCGCAGCAGGTAGGCGCCCATATATTCGATTCGCGGATTATCGAAGACGGCGGCTGTGTCGTCGGGGAAGACGCCCTCTTCGTTATTGTTGGCCTTGTTTCCGGTCGAGTAACAATGGGCTCCCGGCGCGGAGTCGGTGACGATGGAGTTAAGCGAATGGGTCTGCGCGATCGCCGTATAGGGCATCGCGTCGATGGCCATCTTGGCATTGGCCTTACCGAGCTGGACTCCTTGGCTGATGATGCGTGCAGCCGTGCGGTGGGCGATGCCGAAACCGTCGCCGATCATGTAGATCACATTCTTGGCTTTGCGACCCTGGGGGAGGGCGGCGATCACCTCGAAGTTTCCGGTGGCCTCGACGGTCTTGCCGTCCGACTGGTTGGCCACGACGCTGAAGGTGTGGATACCCGGCTTGATTGTGGAGTAGGCCCGGAAAGCCACCTGCACGCTGTTGGTGACCGTGACCTTGTCGGCCTTGGTCAGGGTCAGCGAAGCGTCGCTCACTTGGGTACCATCCACGCGAAAAATCGCGCTGGTGATGGTGGTTCCGGCATCCGGACGAACGGTGGCGGCAAGGTCAAAGCGCTGACCGGCGAAGAACCGGGCGATGATGGGAGGGGTTGCGTCGCCAAAGTTGAACAAGGCGCTTGGTGGGGTGAGTCGGGAAACCGTCGGGTCGGCCGAGGCGGTTCCGAAGGTGCATAGGCTGGCTGCGCAGAGGCTCAGCGAACTTATCAGTCGGGTCAGGGAGTTCTTCATGAGGTTGTGGGTTTGAGGGATGAGCAAGCACGTCCGCAAAACAGCGGACATGGTTTCAGCGCGGAAGGTTTTCCAACGCAGAAAGGGGTTTGGCAGGTTCGGCATTGCTGGCGCCGCTGGGCGGTGCAATGGCCGCTGCAGATGCGTCGCGGTCCAGATGGAGCCGGACCAGAGAATATCGTCCATCCGGCTCTTCGCGGCCACCAACCTCGAGAAGACCCGTCAGCAAAAACAAACCTGACGAATGAGGTGTCAACGGTTGGTGGCTCCGAGGCAAAAAAACCCGGACAACATTGGGCGGAAGGTCCTCGGCCAAACCAAACTCGACCTCATTGCTGACCAAAGGCATGGGTGCCAGCATCATGGTCCAGGGAGTGGGGCGGCTCTGTTTGACCTGATATCCCAGGATTCGCACCCGTTTGCCCGACAACTCCAAAAGGCGCGGTGTCAATTCCAAGCCCTTGGGGCCGACCGGGTTTTTGAAGAACTCGTTGAATTGCAGATCGGAGACCCCTTCCGGGGCCGCAGGCACTTGGCTGAGCCAAGACTTCAGTGCTTCAGTGGGGTGGTTTCGGGCCAGGGTTTTTGCAGAGATGGGACGATTGGTGTTGGCCGTGGCTCGCGGACGCCGCGCAGCGGCAGAGTCTGTGGCCGAGACGTTCACCCATCCGGTCAGGATGACGAGAGTCGTCCAATAGCAACCCAGCACTAACCAAAACCTTCGATTCAGGAACATCAACCCACTCTGGCTTGGTTTTGTTACCTCAATGCGTCGGATCCTAAAAAGCTGGGTGACCCTCAGGTTACCGCATCGGGACGGATGTTTCAGATTTGCCATTCAGCGGGTCCGAATGGTGGGCGTTCCACCTACAGGCCGCTGTCCTCCAGCCAGGGCCGGGCCAGGCGATTGAGCAATACGGCTGCGATGCGGAAAGCCATGCGCCTTCGAGCTGGCAGGTGGCGGTCGTAAACCGCATTGCATTCCACCGATGCCACTCCGCCGCGGCGCCGTTTGAAATCACCCGCGCCGGAGCTGTAGTTGAGCAGTTGCCGTCGCTCATTGACCTCCCGGTGGATGCCGGTGAAGAGGCGTCGGTAAAGGCCTGTTTCTGCAGGCAGGGAAGTGTCGTAGCCGATGAAAGGAACAGTTGTCAGACGGCCGTCGAGGGTGAAGAAACCAAAGATGCCCACCAGTTGGCCTGAGCGGTCCCGCAAACCATGGAATTCCAACCAATGGTCCCGAATCGCCGCGCGAACGAACGTCTCGTCGTACTGGGGATTCAGGCGTGAGTGTTTCTCCAGATAAAGCATCCGGTACAGTTCGGCGATGCGGCCCGCGTCGCTGGGCAGGATTTCCAACGGACTGACCCATTGATAACGGTTGTCGCTGGCAAATTCCTTCAAATCACGGCGCAGGGTTGAAGTCGCTTTCCACGGGTGGGTGCGTGCGTCGAAGCAGTAGACAATCCGGCTGGTCAGGAGCCGATACCCGTTCTGGATCAATCGTTCGCCCAACCCGGGGGCGCCCACTTCATCCACATTCCTCAAGACAACCGCATGGTCGGGGAATGTTTGGGCCAATCTAGCGGTGACAGCCCCAATTGAATCCACGAGGCCCTCCGGCACGGGATTGGTGGAAAACATCCAACTGTTCCATTGAACCGTCTTCTCCGCTTCGGCACCGCGTAGAAGGGTTTCGAAGGCCAGCAGTCCGAATCGCGCGGCCCAGCGAAGCGCTCCGCTGGAAAGGAGATCCAATTCAGCGCGAGGATAGTCCAGATACTGCGTCATCAACGACACCGGATAGGAATCGGTGCGTCGTCGATCATGCACCGTCATGGGATATCCAAAATCCCCATGGCTCAACCAGCCCGCCTGCCCGCTCAGATTCACCGCCGGCCGGAAAGAATCGCCGACAACACGTCGCCAATACGCGGTAGCGCCGCAGTCGCTGCCGCGAATGGCCTGGGAAGCGTCATCGGCCCACAGCACCTTTGCCTGATGTTCAGGCGGCGAGGTGGGCGATGTGGAAGCTGCCATAGGTGTGGACTCGATCCCGTTGGTGGCAGTCGGCGGCCCGCGCCCGATCGTAGCGGATCAATTCTCCCACTCGAACGTTGCTGCCTCGGTGACGAACCTGAAGGGGATCAACAAAATCCGCACTGACACCGCCGGATCGCCACAAAATGCGCGCGCCCTTGCTGGCCCGATCTACAATCGCCTGCCACTCCTCAGCCAAGGCCTCGGGATGGCGGTGGCTCAGCCAGTCCATGTGGTCCAGGAGCACAAATCGCGACAAGGTGCGGGGATGCTGACGGAGGAATCCCGTGACACTGTTGGTGTGGGTTTCAATGCGATCGGCCAAACCCTCCTTCAGGCGGCGAAAGCTCGGTTCGCGGAGGTATTCCGGGCAGCATTCACGGGTGTATCGGCCAAAAAGGTAGAGCCGCCAGAAGTAGTTGTCGGTCGCGGGCAGTTGGGTGCAAACCGTCTCCACACATTGTTCCATGAAGGCGGCGATGTCCTGACCACAGGTCTTCTCAAGGTGATCCTTCTGCGCTGCGGGGACCCCCAACAAACTGAGGGCCAGATCGGTGCGCAGGGCACGGCGGATGGAGGGTCTCCAGAACTTCTCGCGGACCCGACCAAAGTAAATTGACCGCTGTTCCTCCAGAGATGTGGCCGAGAATAAACTGCGCAAATCTTCAAGGACGCCGGACAGACGGAAATAGCGCATCATGGATTGGGCAAACAACCCGGTCGTCCCGCGGTGGTAGAACGAGTCCGAAGGTTTGCGTCGGGCAAAGAAGTGCGTTCGAGCGTCCCAATACTGCTGGGCTGAAAGGGGAAGATCGCGGCGAAGCCGTTGGTGGTACCAGCCGGGGAAATCCGGAGTGCCGCCATCACCGAATACTGCAAAAAACTGGTCGTGATCCAGATTGCGAATTCCTGCCAGCTTGAGTTCCAGCAGGGCATTCTGACGGAAGTTCATGTCCACGGCATGAATGCGCCGAGGTCCGTCGAGTGCGTAGTCGAGCGCGTTGCACCCGGC
>JACCDP010547236.1_pt1 | contig 15699 bp, 15 predicted proteins | sample 7445841 | NCBI WGS metagenome assembly JACCDP01 (sample SAMN15323441, study PRJNA562643) | freshwater metagenome | isolation source: river surface water | place: USA:Blue River Watershed | collected 2017-08-17 | reverse complement strand
GTAAGCTTTTAATGTTATTCATAGTATTTATATCTGACTTTTAGAAATTTAAATCCAAATATATGCAATGGAGTCACCTCATTAAATGGTGGAAATTCAAAAAGGGAGAAGCAATCCGTGTGTTTTAGATTTAGTTTAAGAATTAAGCAAATTCTTAATTTCTAAAGTGTTATTAACTTTAAAAAAAAGTATCAATAAGATTGTGTTTTGTATCTCAAAAAATTAATATACAAATTGAAGTTTATCATCGTTCTGAAATAAACTATAATAAGGTAAGTAAAATCTTTTACGGGGGTTTCCATGAAGGGAATTATTTTGGCAGGTGGTTCAGGAACGAGGTTGTATCCATTAACATTGGTTACAAGCAAGCAACTTTTACCAGTTTATGACAAACCCATGGTCTATTATCCTTTATCCATTCTCATGCTTGCGGGTATTCGAGAAATATTAATCATTTCAACCCCAACAGATTTACCTAACTTTAAAAAACTTTTAGGTAATGGCAGTAATTTTGGTGTCAAATTGGCTTATGCTGAACAACCTTCACCCGATGGACTTGCACAAGCTTTTATTATAGGTGAAAAGTTTATCGGCAACGAAGCATGCGCGATGATTCTTGGAGACAACATCTTTTATGGCAACGGCTTTAGAAAAATGCTTCTCGATGCTCGATTAAATGCTGAAGCAGGAAAAGCGAGTATATTTGCATATTACGTTCCAGATCCAGAAAGGTTTGGCATTGTTGAATTTGATGGTCAAAAAAAAGTCATATCCATTGAAGAAAAACCCACTCATCCTAAGAGTAATTACTGTGTAACTGGACTTTATTTTTATGATAAAAATGTTGTTCACTTAGCGAAACAAGTCAAACCTTCTAAACGAGGTGAACTAGAAATCACGGATCTTAATAATCTTTACTTAAAACAAAATAACCTTAATGTGAATATTCTTGGTAGGGGATTTGCTTGGTTAGATACTGGTACTTTTCAAACTTTAAATGAGGCTTCTAACTTTGTAAAAATGATTGAAGATCGACAAGGCATTAAAATTTCTGCACCTGAAGAAATTGCTTTCATTAATCATTGGATAAATAAGGAGCAATTACTATTATCGGCCTCGCGTTATGGTAAGTCTCCCTATGCAGAACATCTTCGTCACATTGCAAAAGGGGATATTTTTCAATAATGGAAATTAAAGAAACTACTTTAAAGGATTTGTTCATTCTTAAACCCAGTGTGTTTGTTGACAACCGTGGTTACTTTTTTGAATCCTATTCACAAGTAAAAATGCCTAAATCTTACCAAACTGTTCACTTTATCCAAGACAACCAATCTTTATCGATGCAAAAGGGAACTCTTCGAGGAATACATTTTCAAAATAACCCTAAAGCCCAAACGAAACTTGTTCGCTGTATTCAAGGTAGCATTTGGGATGTTGCAGTTGACCTTCGAGTTGGTTCACCCACCTATCTAAAGTGGTTTGGCATTGAATTAACTCATGAAAACTATCTTCAGTTACTCATTCCCAAAGGATTTGGGCATGGTTTTATTACTTTATCAGACAACACAATTGTTGCTTATAAAGTAGATGAATATTATGCAAAAGAACAAGACCGTAGTATTCGATATGATGATCATTACCTAAATATTAACTGGAAAGGTTTAATACCTATTCTCTCAGAGAAGGATTCAAAAGCCTCTTTGCTTAAAGAGAGTGACGTAAATTTTAAATACCCATTATGAAAATAGTTGTAACAGGCGGGGCAGGTTTTATTGGGTCTAACTTTATCTTTTCACAATTAAAAAAACACCCCGAAGACCAGCTTATTTGCATAGACAAACTAACCTATGCGGGTAATTTATCAACCCTTTCTTCGGTTTTAAAACATCCCAAGTTCACATTTTTTAAAGCTGATATTGCGAATCGACAAGAGATGGAAGCAATTTTTCTCAAAGTGAGACCGGATGTAGTGATAAACTTTGCAGCTGAATCCCATGTTGATCGTTCCATACTCAATCCTGAAGTCTTTTTGGTCACGAATGTTTTAGGAACTCAAATATTATTAGAAATGTCGAAAAAGTATCAAGTGAAAAGGTATCATCAAGTTTCAACAGATGAAGTTTATGGTGATTTACCATTAAATCGTAAGGACTTATTGTTCACAGAATCGTCACCCATTCATACTTCCTCGCCATACTCAGCCTCAAAAGCATCTGCCGACTTACTGGTTCAAGCCTACTATCGCACCTTCAAGTTACCGGTGACCATTTCTAGATGCTCAAATAATTATGGTCCTTTTCAATTTCCTGAAAAGTTGATTCCTTTGGTGATTAGCCGTGCATTAAATAACGAAAATATTCCAGTTTATGGTAAAGGTGAGAATATCCGTGATTGGTTATATGTTGAGGATCATTGTGAAGCGATTGATCTCATCATTCGAAAAGGTAACGTCGGAGAAGTTTATAATATTGGTGGTCATAACGAAAAAACCAATCTTGAAGTTGTGAAACTAATACTTCAACACATTAAAAAGCCTGAAAATTTAATAAGTTTTATCGCTGACAGAGCAGGTCATGATCTAAGATACGCAATTGACCCAACCAAAATCATCAAAGGCCTAGGATGGAATCCAAAAACTAAGTTTGAAAATGGCATCAAACTAACTATTGATTGGTATATTGATAATCAAAAATGGAACAAATCAGTCTTGAGTGGTGAATATAAGCGCTTTTTTGAGAAACATTATGGATCTAAGTAATAAGCGAATTCTTGTTACTGGTGCTAATGGTCAATTGGGTTCTGCTATTGTAAATATTTTTAAGCATTATAATTTCGATGTTATTGGTACGAATAGATCAATTATGGATATTACAAACCAAGCTCAAGTTTTTGAAGTAGTTAAGAAGATTAAACCTCAAGTGATTATTCACTGTGCTGCATACACTGCAGTCGATAAAGCAGAAGAAGATAAAGTCAATTGTTATAAAATTAATGTTGAAGGAACAAGAAATCTTATATTAATTTCTAAAGAAAATAATATAGAATTTATTTACTTTAGTACTGATTATGTATTTGATGGAACAAAAGTCGAACCGTACCTTGTGACTGATATTCCTAATCCGATTAACTATTATGGTTTAACCAAATATATAGGCGAAGAAATAGTTAAATCTTTGCTAACTAAATACTATATTTTTAGAATTTCATGGGTCTTTGGCCCTAATGGTAAGAACTTTGTTGATTCAATTTTAAGACTCGCCAAGGAAAAAACATCAATTAATGTAGTTAATAATCAAATTGGCTCTCCTACTTATACCATTGATGTTGCAAACTTTTTAACTTTAAAATCAGATATTGAATATGGTATTCATCACTTAACGAATGAAGGATATATATCTTGGTATGATTTTGCATCAGTAATTATTAAATTATCTAAGTTAGATTGTAAGATTATTCCAATCCTTAATTCGGAGTATAAAACTTTAGCCAAACGTGGATTAAATTCCAGGTTAATTAAGAATAAAGAAACTTCTCTAAAAAATTGGATTACTTCTTTAAGGTCTTTCATTAATGAAAAAAACAATTAAATACTCATTTGACTTCATTGTAGCCTTCATTTCAACTTTAATCCTTTTACCTTTATTAATAATTCCAATATCGTTATTAATTAAGATAACTTCTAAAGGTCCAATTTTTTTCAAACAAAAGCGCATTGGTGAAAACAAGAATACCTTTATTTTGTTTAAATTTAGAACCATGAGAATTGATGCACCTAATGATATACCAACACATCAATTAAAGAACCCTGAACAATGGATAACTCCTTTGGGTAAAATTTTAAGAAAAACATCACTCGACGAAGTTCCACAGTTACTTAATATCCTTAGAGGAGAAATGTCAATTATCGGTCCTCGGCCTGCCTTGTGGAATCAGTATGATCTCATCCTAGAAAGAGATAAGTATGGTGTTAATGAATTAAGACCTGGATTGTCTGGATGGGCACAAATCAACGGAAGAGATACTTTACCGATTCTAGTCAAGGCTAAACTAGATGGAGAATATTTGAAAAGACAATCCTTTTGGTTTGATATTTATATCATACTTAGAACAGCTTTAAAGATATTTAAGGATGATAGTGTTGTTGAAGGTGGAACAGGTAGATTTGGTAAAGACCAATGAGAATATTGATTACAGGTAAGCATAGTTACATTGGAAATTCAGTTAAGGCTTGGTTGAATGAAAAAGAACGTTCATTTATTGTTGATGAAATTTCACTAAGGAATGTAGACCTCAAGAATATAAAATTCAATAATTATGATGTTGTTTTTCATGTTGCTGGTATCGCACATATCTCCTACAATAAAAAAATGATTCCTGAATATTTTAGGATTAATCGAGATCTAGCTATTGAAGTGGCTAAAAAAGCAAAAGAAGAAGGCGTTAAACAATTCATATTTACAAGTTCTATGGCAATTTATGGTGATGATAGAGAAATCGGAGATTTCAGACCTATTGACATTGATAAACCTTTCCCAACCAATGCATACGGTCAATCTAAGTTAGATGCTGATTTAGTGATTCAAAAACTTCTTAGTAAAGAATTTGTTATCTCGATTTTAAGATTACCTATGGTTTATGGCAAAAATTCTAAAGGAAATTTTTTTAAACTAGCCAACATTTCTAAAACGTTACCAATATATCCAAAGTTGAAAAACATTAGAAGTATCATTCACATTAAAAATCTATCCGAATTAGTAAGATTGATAATTCTTAAAAAACTTGCTGGTGTTTTTTTTCCACAGGATCAAGAATACTTTGATACAAATAAATTCATTTCAATATATAGGTCAAGCAATAAACTTCATACCTTTTTTATACCATTTCTTTCAATGCCAATTAGATTAATTTCTTTATTTAATAAAACAATAAAAAAGGTTTACGGAAATAAGTACTACCAAAGCAAATTTTCTTTAATAAATAACGTTAATTATCAATTATTCACGATTAAAGATTTAATTGAAGAACTTAAAGATATTTAATACTTGCCTATAATTACTTATAATGTTAATCATGGACCCTTAGCTCAATGGTTAGAGCTACCGGCTCATAACCGGTTGGTTGCAGGTTCGAGTCCTGCAGGGTCCACCATAACATGATTGATTGACTTCATTCTTTTGAAGTATAAATCAATATGTTAAAATAAATTTCGGTTGGAAGCTTACCCAAGTGGCTGAAGGGACCAGTCTTGAAAACTGGTAGGGGTCGCAAGGCCCGCGAGAGTTCGAATCTCTCAGCTTCCGCCATTAAATCATGATTTTCAATTTTTTAACACGTAAATAATTTAGAATGTATAATTATGTTATGGAAAAATTAAGTCCAAAATATTCATTTTTAATGTGTGTTTATCATAAAGACAATCCCTCATATTTATCAGAAGCTATCGAAAGCATGATTTCACAAACACTAAAACCCTATGAAATTGTAATTGTTTGCGATGGACTTCTAACCCCAGAATTGGACAAATTAATAACAAAATTTAAAGTTAAGTACGACAAGTTGTTTGTAATTATAAGAAGTCCGACTAATATTGGCTTTGCTAATGCATTAAATCTAGGAATAAAACAAACAAATACTGAATTTATCGCAAGAATGGACAGTGATGATATTTCATTTCCTAACAGGATAGAGTGTGAACTTGAACAATTCATAAAAAATCCTGAACTCTCAATAGTCGGCTCTTTTGTACTAGAATTTAATCTTGATAAAAATGATGCCAAATTTATACGAAATGTACCAACTAATCAATTAAATATTTTTAAAGTTTCAAAAAGAAGAAGTCCATTTAATCATCCAAGTGTAATTTTAAGAAAAAAAGATCTTCTTGATGTTGGGATGTATCGGGATATAAAACGAAAAGAGGACTTAGATTTATTTGGAAGGATGATGATAAGAGGTTATAAAGGAACTAATTTATCTTATCCCTTATTATATTACAGGTCGGATAAAAATAATTATTTAAGGAAAAAGAATATAAATAATTTAATCAATTATATTAAAGTTGTATTTCATTTTTATAAATTAAAGCATTCATCAATCTTCGATTTAGTTATAGTTTTATTTTATCAAATTTCTTTTTTACTACTTCCAGTTTCTTTTTTGAAAGCACTTACTAATAAGTATTTTAGATTAAAAATTATTGATGAAAAAAAATGACTTTTCTGTTTTAATTTCAAGTTGTGAAAAGTATTCTGACCTTTGGGATTCTCATATTTTTTTCTATAATAAATATTGGCCAAAGCGGGATTTTGAATCTTATTTGGTTACAGACAGTAAACCAAGTAAAACCATTAAGGATGTTCAATTAATTTGGAATAAAAAATATAATGAGTTTTCCGATAGAATATTACATTCACTTACTCATATTGATTCTAATTTTATATTATTAACTTTTGACGACTATTTTTTAAAAGAAAAGGTTAAAGAAACAAAGATTCAAGATTTAATAAATTTTATGATTCAATTCAATGTTGATTATTGTAGGCTTTACGATATACCAATGATAAAAAAACCAATTATTATTCAAGATCAAATTCATATTATAAACTTAAAAGAAGAGAAAAGTGATTATTTAGTAAATTTTTACCCTAGTTTGTGGAAAAAAGAAACCCTTCATAAATTAGTCCAATCTTTCAAAAATTATTCGCCATGGAAATTAGAAGCTGAATTAACAAGATACGCAATTAATGGAAACCTATTTTGCTTAAAATCAACCGGAAATGAATTTAGAATCGAAGACATTGTCAGAAAAGGTTTCCTTCTGAATTCTTCCAAAAAATTCCTAAAAAAACATAAAATCACAATTAATAGAAGGTCCCTTCCGATTTTGAAGGAAATATACCTTAAATTTATCCAAAATTTAAAGATATTTTTACCTGTTCCCATTCAAAAATTCCTCAAATTAATTTTAAAATTTATTGGATTTAACTTTTACTCAAAATAATTATGAATCTATATCTAATATTCTCAATTTATTTCATTTCCATTCTATTCTTACGATATTTTATTAGTAACATAAAGTTTTATAGTTTCATTTATATTTTTACTTTTTTTAGTTTAGTATTTTTGTTATCAGTTTTAAGAAGGCTTGACGTCGGAAATGATACATTATCATACAAAAAAATATTTGATAATGTAATTTCATTTGGTTTAAATACAAATCCTGAAATTGAAAAAGGTTTTCTTTTTTTCGTTTATATATTTACATTATTTAGTAAAGATTATTACTCCTTTATTTTTTTCTATACATCGATTGTTTATTTAATTCTATTTTTATTTATTGATAAACATTCAACAAATATGTTTATTAGCATATTACTTTTTATTTTACTTTTTTTTAGTTCATATTTTAATTTATTTAGACAAATTATTGCAATTTCTATCGCTTTTTATTCATTTGAGAGCGCAAGAAAAGAGAAATGGATTTCTTTCTTAATTACCTTTTTAATTGCATTTTCATTTCATACATCTTCTTTAATAATTTTAATTTTTCCATTATTTTATTTTATTAAATTTAATTTATTTTCTTCAATTTCACTTTTATTTTTATCAATTGTTCTAGTTATTCATAGGGAGTTGATTGTTGATGCTTTTATTTTTGTTTCAAAATCTGATTTTTACATTCAAAAGGATTTTTCTATTAGCACATTCTTTAATCTTTTGCTCGCTATCATTGTTCATTTCTTTTACCTTGTTTTTTTCCACAACTCTAATATTAAATTTCAAGATAAGAAACTTGTTAATTTTTTCTCTTGGGCATCTACTTTTTCTCTAGTTTTAAGTCTCTTTGGCCTTCATATTTGGATTTTAAATCGTTTAACCCTCTTATTAACTGTATTCTATTTGATCTCAATTCCATATTTTTACACAAACCGAAAAGCAAATACATTTAAATCAAATGTATTACTATTTTCACTTATTATTGTTATTTTTGTTTATAATCTTGGTATATTGTATTTTAGACCTGAATGGGTTACAGAAATAAATTATTTTTTTTATTTTAATTAATATGATTCATACAATTAATTCAGATTCTTTAAATATAAAGAAGTTTAAGTCAATTCCAAAAATAATTGTTTTATTGTCGACGTATAATAATTCAAGATATGTTGCTCAGCAAATAGACTCAATCATGAATCAAAAAAATTGTTATGTTAAATTAGTTATTCGAGATGATGGATCTACTGATAACACAAGAGAAATTCTTCTAGACTATAAAAAAAAATACGCAAATAAAATACATTTACAATTCGGTAAAAACATAGGTATTCATAAAAGTTATCATTATTTATATAATAATTTCTATGATTCTAAATATTTATCTTTTGCTGATGCAGATGATATTTGGGATACTGATAAATTGTCAATTGCAATTCATTTATTAAATAAGTATGATGCTTCTCTTTATGCTGGTTCATCAAGGTTGATTGATCAAAACAATCAATTAATTTTAAGAAGAAATAATAAAAATTCTAATTTTTATTTTAAAAATAATAGGTTCATTTTATTCCCTGGATTTCAAGGATGTACACTTGTACTTAAGCGTAAATTAATACGAAAAATTATTAAAAATACTTCTAATCTAATTTTACCTCATGATAATTGGATTCCTCTAGTTGCATATTTTACAAATAACATCATTATCGATAAAGCTTACAAAATGTCTTATAGACAACATGATCAAAGCTGGACTGGAAATAGAAAGAAAAGAGTTTCTTTTTATTTTAAAAGGATTAAGAATTTTTTTAAAGGAATAAAAAGATATAAAATACTTTCAAATGAAATAATTAAAAGTTTAAATTCAAAAATTTCAAAAGCCGATTTAAATATTTTGACACTTATATCAAAATCTAACTTATTGTCTTCGAGAATTAAGTTATTCCTTAGTCCAAGTTTTTCAAAAGAAGGTTTATTAAAGAATCTTTTTTTTAAAATATATTTATTATTTTTTGGATTATGAATACTTTTACAACTCGAAAGAACATTTTTAACATTATTTATAGTTTTTTGTTAAATATTTTCAGTATTACTTTACTACTTCTTACAAACTTTATGTTACCTATCTTATTACAGAATAACCTTGATGTTTTTGGTTTTTTTCAATTATATTTACTCTTCGTTTCTTTCTCAGGTTTTTTTCATTTCGGAATTCTGGATGGAGCTTTAATTGTTTATACATCCAAAACTTATAAAAATAGTTTACAAAAATTTTATTTTCCTATTATTTCTTCATTGACTTTAATTGAAATTTTAGTTTCATCCTTTTTGATCTTCTTCTCTTTATTTATTAAATCTGATACTTTTAGATTAATCTTTCAATTTTCAATTATAAATTTATTGATTTTAATTCCAAAGGCTGCCTTATTAACCTATTTCCAAATTTTAAAAAGACTCGAGATTTTCTATATGTTTGAACTTATTCAAAAACTATCTTTTTTAATTGGATTTTTTCTATTTTTTTATATCAATCCTAATAACTTGGGTTTTATTGAACTTATTTTTTTAGATCTTATTTCAAAATTTATTCCCTTAGCGATATTATTTATAACTCAATTAAAATTAATTTTAAAATACTCATTTATTAAAACAAATTTTTTTATTTTGATACTTGAAAGTTTCAAAGTTGGTTTTCCAATTATGATTAATTCAATTATTGGTTTATCCACCATATCAATTATTAAATTTATATTTGCCAGCTTCTTTTCAATCGACTTATTTAGTAATTTAACAATTCTTTTTAGTTTTTCAAATCTGATTTTTTTATTATTGAATTTCTTTTACCTATATTTTGTTCCTATACTAAGAGGTAATAGTAATCTTGAACCAAAAAAAGTCTACTTTCTCTTAAAAAATGGATTCTCAATCTTTTTGCTTTTTTTCTTCTTTCTTTATGATTTTTTTGTTATTGTAATAAATTACTTTTTTTCTGAATCTTTTATTTTCATAGATTATTTATACTTTATTTTTCCATATATTTTATTTGGAGTTATTTATAATATTGCAACAAGTGTTTATATTGCAGTTACAATGAGTCAAAAAAAATCTCTGTTAATTAATTTGATTGTATTTCTATTCGAAATTATCTTACTCGTTATTGGTATTTTCTTTACAACAAAATTAGAATATTTCTTATTTATTTCTGTCTTTTCTATTTTTCTTAAAGTTGTACTAAGTGAAATATTTTTGTCACCAGAGTTAGCAAAATATAACTTGCAAGAAAGTATTGCACTATTTTTTGTTTTTATATTCTTCTTACTTTATCATCTTCAATATTTAAGTTATATTTACTTCTTATTTTTTCTCTTTATTTATTTTATTTTTGTTTTTATTGGAAAAAAATGGCTTATAAAATTTCAATAGTTCTCACTATTATAGGATCATGACCTTTTTGTTTATTCTTATGAGGAAGAATCATATATTTTTTTCCAAAATAATTTAATAGGTAGTTTTCTATTTTTGGTGAAGCAAGAAATGAATAATTCTCAAATTTATAGTAAATAGGATTTGATAATACTGAAATCTCAAAAAAAGATTTTGAAAATTTTGAATTTCCAAATAAAAATGAAACAACCGTATCTTCTCTTTTCTGATTTTCAATTAATCTAGAAAATAATAAGTCCACAAAAAAATTTGGAAATAGAAAATTTGTTAAATTTATCAATAATTTTTTTAAAATAACTGCCTTTTTATATCCTCTCACCTTTAAAGCTTTAACTGTAATAATTTTTCCAATTAAAAAATCTAACAGTCTGTTAAAAATATCTTTTTTTGAGAATGTTAACCTAAATATATCAATAAAGATTCCGGGATGCGATTTGCTTATATAGTCATTTTCAACAAATAATGTTTTATTTAACTTTACTTTTGTGTAAGGAAAAGGCCATTTTTTGGTTCTTTCCGATTCTAAGAAAAAAACATTTAAATCAAGTTCTATTTTTAAAAGTTGTATTAATTTTTCATAATCTTCTGGGTATAAAGCTATATCAAAATCGTCATCCCACGGAATGAATCCCATGTGTCTAAAAGCACCTAAAGCAGAACCACCAATTAGGAAATATTTTATGTTGTTTCTTTTACAAATTTCGTCTACTTTCTTTGCTATGTAAAATATATTGGATTGTAAATTGTTCATGAATTTGTAATAGTATATAATATAATTATGAAAATAGTATATATTGCGTTTAGTTCAGACATCATTACACCTGGGCATTTGGAGATAATTAAGAAAGCTAAGGAATTAGGTTATGTAATTCTAGGGCTATTAACTGATAAAGCTGTTGCGAGTTACAGACAAGTACCTTATTTTGCGTTTAATATTCGTATGTCTATTTATCAAGGCTTAAAAGGAATCGATGAGATTGTCGCTCAGGATACTATTGATTACACAAATAATCTTTTAAAATATAAGCCTAATTATGTAATTCATGGCGATGATTGGCGCGAAGGAATTCAAAAGAACATAAGAAATAAAGTAATTGAAGTAATGAAATTATGGGGTGGTGAATTGATTGAAATACCATATTCAAAAAACTTTGATTCATACATAATAAATAATAAAATCATAGGTCAAAATAAATCTCCTGATTTTCGGCGTTCCCTTCTTAGGAAAATGCTTGGTTTAAAGAACTATATTAGAGCTCTTGAATCATCTAACGGTCTAACTGGATTAATTGTTGAAAATACAAAGTTTAATGATTACGAAAATGCAAAAATTAATGAATTCGATGCGATTTGGATATCTTCATTATGTGATTCAACATTTAAGGGTAAACCTGATATTGAATTAGTTGATCTGACATCTAGATTGAATACAATTAATGAAATTATGGAAGTTACAACTAAGCCAATAATCTTAGATGGTGATACGGGCGGAAGAGAAGAACATTTTATATTCAATATTAAAACTTTAGAACGTATTGGTGTATCTGCAATCATTATTGAGGATAAAACCGGGCTCAAGCGCAATTCTCTTTTTGGCACAGAGGTTAAGCAAGAACTTGAAGATCCTGAAATCTTTGCAAGTAAAATTAGAGCTGGAAAAAGAGCATTATTAACTAGAGATTTTTTGATATTTGCACGGCTTGAAAGCCTAATTGCAGGATATGATGTTTTTCATGCTTTAGATCGAGCAAAAAAATATGTAGAGGCTGGAGCTGACGGTGTGATGATTCACAGTAAAGATAAAGATGGTAAAGATATCATTAATTTCATGCAAGAGTTCAGAAAATTTAGCAAAGATATACCTATTATTGTTGTTCCTACTACATATAACCACATAACTGAAAGCGAATTAGCTCATCATGGTGCAAATATAATTATTCACGCAAATCATTTATTGCGTAGTGCCTACCCCGCAATGGTTAAAACCGCTTTATCTATATTAGAACATGGCAGATCAAAAGAGGCAGACCCTTATTTAACATCAATTAAAGAAATAATAAAACTTATACCAGGTGGTGAATAATGATTACTACTGAAAGTTTTTTTTCCTTTTTAATTAAAAATAGTATTTCTCAATTTTATGGCGTCCCTGATTCATTATTAAAAGAAATTTGCGCTTACATTACATATTCTGTACCTAAGAAACAACATATTATTACTGCCAATGAAGGTAACGCAATTGCACTCGCAGCTGGATCCTATTTAGCAACCCAAAAACCAGCTCTTGTTTATATGCAAAATTCAGGTTTAGGAAATGCCATCAATCCACTTGTTTCACTAATGGATGAAATGGTTTATCAAATTCCTGTCCTCTTAATGATTGGCTGGCGTGGTGAGCCCGGTGTTCATGATGAACCACAACATGTTAAACAAGGTTTGATTACTCAAGCAATGCTTGAGACCTTAGGAATACCTTTTACAATTTTGACTGACAATTATGAATCTGAAGTCATTAAATCTATTCAATACATGGAATTATATAAAAAACCTTATGCATTAATTGTGCGTGCTAATTCATTTTCGAAATTTGCGCTTCCTTATTCTAAAGAAAATTATGAAATGTCTAGAGAAGAAGCTTTGAAAACAATCATTGAATCAACTACTAAGGATGATATTATCGTTAGTACTACTGGAAAATCTAGTCGAGAAATTTATGAGATAAGGGAGAAACTATCTCAATCTCATGACAATGATTTTTTAACAGTAGGCTCAATGGGTCATGCTTCTAGTATTGCATTAGGTATAGCATTAAATACATCTAAAAAGGTTTACACAATTGATGGAGATGGAGCTTTCCTTATGCATATGGGTGCAACAGCAATCAATAACCAAAACGCACCTTTAAATTTCAAATATATTTTAATTAATAATCGTTCTCATGAATCAGTTGGAGGTCAACCCACAATTGCAAACCAAATTAACATCAAACAGATTTTACTTGGAATGGGTTTTAATTACGTTTTTGAAACCAATTCAAAAAAAGATTTAATTAGAAGTTTATCTTCCCTTTCCAAATTTGAGAAAAGCGCAATAATTGTAAATGTATCAATTGGTTCTCGTCCTGATTTAGGAAGACCCAAAACTTCTCCAATAGAAAATAAAATAGCTTTTATGAAGAAGCTAAAGTCATAACTTGAAAGCATTTATTTTTAATTCTGGTATTGGATCGAGAATGGGTTCTCTTACAAAAGATAACCCTAAAGCTTTTGTTAAACTTTCATCACAAGAACTCCTGCTTTATAGACAATTAAGATTACTTCGTCTTAATGGTATAAACGAGGTTGTCATTTCAACCGGACCATTTCATGACTATTTCAGTCATGAAATACAAAGCATTCAGGGAATGAATATTACTCTTATCAATAATAATAAATTTGCCTCAACAAATAGTATTTACTCTCTTTATAAAGCTAGTGTTCTTCTTCAAAATGATGATTTTATTGTTTTACATGGGGATCTTGTTTTTGATGGAATTATTTTGAAGAAACTTATTGACCACCCATCCCATGATGTAGCATTAATAAATAGAAAACTTTCTTTACCTGAAAAGGATTTTAAAGGTAGGCTTAAGGGTGATACTTTAAAGGAAATTTCTGTATCCATTTTTGACAAAGACTGTTATGCTCTCCAACCGATGTATAAATTTTCTCGACAAACGATGAAGGTTTGGTTGGAAGAAGTTGAAAAATTTATAAAACTAAATAAAATAAATGTTTATGCAGAAATTGCTCTTAACAACATACTCGGAAGTCTTTCTGTAAATACTTTAGACTATGAAGCACATCTGTTGGGTGAAATTGATAATGAGCTCGATCTAAATGAAATAAATAAAAGATTAAGTAGTTACGAATATCCTTTACAAGATTTGATCGAATCAAACTTCATTTTTGATAACCTTGAAAAGTATTTAAAAAAAATCAATGCAAAAAAGGTTTTTTTTGTTGCTAGTAAAGTAATCTTAAAAACTGATGCATTCTCTTATTTATTAAGAAAAATTAATGGATACGCTTTTTCTGAATACTCACCCAATCCAACAGAATCTGATGCAATTAAAGCTACGCATTTGTTCAGAGAAAAACACTTTGATTCAATTGTGGCGATAGGTGGAGGTAGCGCTATTGATCTTGCAAAGAGTATCAAACTACTTATACAACATGAACCTTTTGAATTAAATTATTCTTATGGGTTTTCAGCTTTACCTTTAATTGCTATTCCAACCACAGCTGGTACAGGCAGCGAATCGACTCGTTTTTCAGTTATTTATCAAAAAGGAATCAAAAGGTCTTTAACCCATGATTGCCTTATTCCTGATTTCGTAATTTTGTCTGAGAATTTTTTGAATTCAGTTCCTGATTACATCAAAAGAAGTTCATTATTAGATGCTTTGTGTCAAGCGATAGAATCAATTTGGGCCCTTGATGCATCTAAGCAATCCATTGATTATGCTATGCATGCAATCCAATTAATACTTCCAAATTACATTGAGTATCTAAAAGGTAACACAGAGAAGAACTTAATCATAATGAAAGGTGCTAACCTGGCCGGTAAAGCTATTAATATATCTAAAACTACTGGACCTCACGCATTAAGTTACAATTTAACATCAAAATATAAATTAGCACATGGCCATGCAGTTTCTTTGTTATTGCCGGTTATTTTAGATTTTAGTCTCCAAAAATACGAATTAGATTCATCAATTAGTTCAATCAAGGATTTTGAATCGAGAATTAAGGTCTTAAAAACATTATTTAATTGCAATACCAACAAAGAACTTATTATTAAAATCAAAACTACAATTTCAAATATTTTAGATGAAAACATCAAGATACCTGATACAGATTTAGCCATCTTGGTGGAAAATATTAATATAGAACGCTTACAAAATCATCCAATCAAAATCACAAAAGAAGACGTAAGGCAAATTTATAGTAAGTTCTTATAAATTTAGCAATTCAAAACATATTATCCTTGCAATTTTAGTCAATTTATTACATAATTTATCCGCTGGATCAGTGGTGTAGCGGTTAACATGCCTCCCTGTCACGGAGGAGATCGCGGGTTCGATCCCCGTCTGATCCGCCAGTAGAATATGATAGATACTCAGCAATGAGTATCTTTTATTTTATAAGGTTAAAAGACCCTTATTTTATCTTGATAAACAAGTCCTAATCGTGTAAAGTGATAAAAGCGTTGGCCCGATAG
>JACCDP010892053.1_pt1 | contig 15701 bp, 15 predicted proteins | sample 7445841 | NCBI WGS metagenome assembly JACCDP01 (sample SAMN15323441, study PRJNA562643) | freshwater metagenome | isolation source: river surface water | place: USA:Blue River Watershed | collected 2017-08-17 | reverse complement strand
GCGATTAACCATGGCGGAGAGGGTGGGATTTGAACCCACGGTCCGGTTTACCCGGACAACGCCTTAGCAGGGCGCCCCATTCGGCCGCTCTGGCACCTCTCCTAGAAAAGCCTTACGAATGAGGTGTCGAGTGTACTGGCGGAACGGGAGGGATTCGAACCCCCGGGCCTATTAAGCCGTCCGCTTTCAAGGCGGATGCGTTTGTCCACTCTGCCACCGTTCCGTTTAGAAACGCTAGCGGGCAATTCGCTCTCTCAGCGCAGTAACCCAGTCATCGGCTTCTTTCCATCTGGCGTCTGCGTGTTCGCGCGCTGAATGAGCATGTTCTCCACTTGCGGGGTACGAACCGAGGAATTTCACTGCGCCCTGCTTGGCGCGAAGCTCGCGCAACACATCGGCCATCAATTCGTCTTTCACGTGGCCGTCTGCATAAATAACGAAGCAATAATCGCCAAGTCCGCCGCGCTTTGTTGGGCGTGAGAGTAGTTGCGACAAGTTAATGCGGCGTGCAGCGAACTCTTGCAAAATCGAAATCAAACTGCCTGGTTCGTCGGCACGTTGAAACACCACGAGTGCAGTGCGATCATGACCAGTTGGTGAAGGAATGGTGTTCTTACCAACCAAAATGAATCGCGTTTGATTTCCTGCATGGTCGGCAATGTTGTCTGCAATGACTTCAAGTCCGTACACCTTGGCAGCGTTTCGTGGAGCGATTGCTGCAGTGGTGTTGCCACCGCTCTCGCTCACAATGCGAGCCGCTTCTGCAGTTGAGTTTGCTGCACGAACATCGGCTTTGCCCAAATTTGTGCGCACGTATTCATGGCATTGCGCAGTTGCCACGGGAATAGAAAACAGAGTTTCAATTCCTGCAAGCGTTGCGCCTTTCTTTGCCAAAACACAATGCTCAATATCCAGCACCACTTCGCGTTGAATCAATAGATCGTGATCGAACACCAATGCGTCCTGCGTAAAGTTCACTGTGCCTTCAATGGAGTTTTCAATGGGTACGAAACCAAGATCGACTTCGCCAGACTCCACAGCATCAAGCACATCGGGAACCGTGCGAAACGGAACTGTCGTTGCCTTGGCTAAGTCTGCTTGCGTAAGCAGTGCCTGTTCGGTAAACGTGCCCGATGGTCCGAAGAATCCAATTCGCAGTACTGAAGTCACATATTGAGGTTACGCCGTTCGCACATTGGCTCCCGACCTATTTATTCGTTGTGCCCAGCACTAGCCTGAAGTCCATGTACGAATACGTGGCGTTTAATCCTTTCAATTCCAGCCCGGAGTCGCTCGCTACCGAGCTCACCAAGAAGTCGGCTGAAGGATGGGAAGTAGTCGACATCGTCACCACATTTGACGGCCGATACTGCGCATTCCTTCGTCGCCCAACGCAAGGTGCAACATCGAGTTCCCAGGTCTCGTCTCCAGTGACTACACACATCACGGTCACTGAAACGACATCATCTAGCGCTGCTGCGCCAGCAGCGTGGTATGCAGATCCGTCAAATAGGTTTGAACTTCGCTACTGGGATGGCAGCGAGTGGACCGAACATGTAGCGCGCGGTGGCCAACAGTTCACCGACCCACCAATCGCCTAACTCGCAATGAAAGCCACGTCCATCGGGCATGCTGGCATATTGATTGAGTCTGGCTCGCGCACCATTGTGTGCGACCCTTGGTTTGTTCCAGCCTTTTGGGCTTCGTGGTTTGTGTTCCCACGTAATGACCAGTTGCCACATGAGGTCATGGAAAAACTTGAGCACCCTGACTACCTATACATTTCGCACCAACACGGTGACCACTTAGATGAAGCTTGGCTGGCCAACCACATCGATAAGTCAACGCCCGTGTTATTACCCGACTTTGCAACCCGCGAACTCGAACGCCGACTCAACAGACTCGGTTTCACCAACTTTATTCGCACTCGCAATGGAATAATGACCGACTTGGGCGACGGACTTCGCGTAGCCATTCACGTTGAAACCGCAATTGCGGATGGTCCTGGTGGCGATTCGGCGATGGTGGTTGAAGATGGATCGTCGCGTCTCGTGAATCAAAACGACTGTCGCACTGGCGACCTCGCTGAATTACTGCAACACGGACCAGTTGACATGCATTGGCTGCAATTCAGCGGCGCTATTTGGTACCCCATGGCGTACGACCAACCGCGTGAAGAACTGATGGCGCTTGCCGCCAGCAAAGTAGAAAGCCAATTCGCTCGATCAATTCGTTACGTCGAAGCAATCGGTGCTCGCGTCGTGGTTCCATCGGCAGGCCCTCCATGTTTCCTCGACGAAGATTTGTTTTCAATCAACATGATCGATGGCGATGAACTGTCCATCTTCCCCGACCAGACAGAGTTCATTTCTCGCCTTGCAAAGCATGGCAACAACAATGCCGTCATGAATATTCCAGGCACGGCCATTTCGGTTTCTCCAACGGAAGTTCGGGTACAACATTGCGTCAACGATGAAGCAGTCCAGCGACCATTCGTTCATAAGCGCGAATACCTCTTGGAGTACCAAGCCGACTGGGCAGAGTGGTTGCGCGACACCAAAGCATCGTGGTTGGTCAGCAACACCAACTTGGTGAGCGAAATTCAAGCGTGGTGGGAACCGTTACTTGCAATGGCTCCGTCGCTTCGCACTGCTATCGGTGGTAACTGCTTGGTGAAAACTGATGGCGAAAACATCTTGATTGATTTTCCAAACGGAAAGATTTCTGCCTACAACAATGAGCCAATCAAATTCCGAATGGAAATTGGCCGACCATTACTTGAAGGCGTTGTTCGGCAGAAGGCAGTCGATTGGTCGAACTCGTTGTTCTTGTCTTGCCGGTTCACTGCGTGGCGCGACGGTTCGTACAACGAATACCTGTATAACTTTTTCAAGAGCTTGTCGGTAGAACGCATGCGGCGCGCTGAACAAGAAGTTGCTCGCAAAAACGGTGCGCAAGATGAGGTGTCAAACGAAATTGAACTTGGCGGATATGTCATGCAGCGACATTGCCCGCATCGCAAAGCTGACCTGTCTGAATTTGGTGTTATTGAAGGCGACCATGTGGTGTGCACCTTGCACGGATGGAAGTTTCAGTTAAGTGATGGAACGTGCCTAAACGCCGATGATCACAAGCTTTCTGTGCGCAAACGAACTAGTTAAGTTCTCCGTACACCACGACATCAGCACCCAATGGCAGCAGGCCTGAATCCCAAATCATGTCCATTGCCGCTGTCGTAACGCGCACACAACCATGGCTTGCTGGGTATGCAGGAACCGTTTGCGAACCATGAATTGCTACACCACCAATGAAGTACTTCGGCCTATAGATCTGGCCTAGATCTCCAACCCACCATCCATCTGGTCGCTCGCGATTCATTTTGAACTTGCCAACTGGTGTTATCGCGGTTCCTCGAATGAGCACACCAGGTGTATTCATATCGGGCTCCATATACGGACGGTCGTCACCCGTAGAGGTATTGATGACATGTTTGGTAATGCCATCTTCCACAAGGAACAACAGTTGTCGTGACTTGTCAACCTCGGCCAACGTTCCTTCTGTCGCTTGAGCTTGCGGACGAATCTCCATTTTGTCTAAGAGGAATGCCGTCGCATCATTCATGCTTCCCGTTGGACGCAGTTGGTAGTACTTCTGAAATGCCATCACTGCTTGACGTGTTGTCTCGTCATACTTTCCACTTGGAGTAAGCAACCAAAAACCAAGGCTCAACAGTTTCTTCTGTGCGGCTTTCGTTGACACACCGCTGCGTTGTCCAGACGCCGAGATGACCTCTGGTTCAGTCGTTGTTGTCGTGACCAATTGTGTTGTCGGAACGCTTTGCGCGGAAGACCACTGGCCACAAGCGGACAGCATCAAGCAACACCCAGTCATCGCAAAATTGCCAGCAATTCCTAGTTTGCTCATTGCAGTGAAAGCGGAAGTTCAAACCAAATGGTGAGGCTGTATTTCACGCCACTGGTAATTGGTGCGCTGAGATGCGGATGAGTGACCAAACTTGGCCATGCAACTAATGACCCAACTGACAGATTGGAATTGGAAAACTCTTGGCGCGGAAATTGCAGTTCGGCTCCGGTGTAGTCACTGTTCAGCTTCACGCTCGCAGACACTTGTGCAACGTCATGATGAATGCGCAGTTCTTCTTGTGCGCCAACTTCGTAGCGAATGATGAACGCGTCGTTGATGCCGTGGTAGTCAATCAATGGCCAATGCTGCTGAAGTTGAGGCCAGATGCGCATACCCATGTCGTTCTGCACCGCTTCAAACAAACTTGGGCTAATTGCGGCAAGCGAAATCTCTTGTCCAGGAACTGGGTCGCTTTCATGCGACGTGTAGCCCCCAACAAGGTCGGCGGCACGAATAAGCGCTGCACAAAACTCTGGAGACCAGCACGACATGGCATACATCTCTGGGGCAACTTCATGGATGAGAGATGATCCGTCTCGTGCGTCCTGATACGACAGGATTCGCGAAAGATCATCAACTGTATGAAGGGGGTGGTTATCCATTGCATCCATGGTGACACGGATGAGCGTCAAAACGGTTGCACCACTTGTAAACATGGGAAATTGGCGGAAACACCCACTGGTAGGCTGTTTCGCAATGGGAATCTTGAAACGTGAAGTCGGAGAAGTTGAACTCATTCCAGTGGCCAAGGGAATAATTGCCCGCTGGTGGATCGTGCTCATTGCGGCACTTGTGGGTGTAGTCGCGCTGTGGTCACAAGAAAGTGATTTGGCGACAAACCCTGAAGCCACTGAAGTTCTTCGGAAATATGAATCACGGGATGAAACCGCTCTTCTTTCCTTAGTTGGAATTGACCCTGCAACGGTCAGCCCTTTCCCAAGTTTCGAAAACCAAGTGTTACAAATGCAAGAGCCAGCTATGCGCGAAGCGATCTCTACAGAGCTTGGTTATGAAGTTGGAGTTTCCATAACGCGATCCGAGCAGCGCTTCTCCCTTCTTGACACAGTTGAAGGTGATGGGAAAACCAAGTTCACATTTTTGTCAGTTGGAACTCCTACCTATACGTTTTACTGTTCAGATGCATCGGTAGATCGGTGCAATAACTCCATTGACGCCTACCTGGTCCAATTACAGGCGATGCGGAAGCAAAGCATTATTTCTGGCTTAGATCGCTTACAGATTCTGCTTGAGTCACTTCCAATTCGCACGCAATCACATACTGAAAAAATTGATGCCCTCAAGGCTGCAAAGCCGTTGATCAAGGGTGAGCTCGCGCTGCTTTCAACCACAAGCAACACAGTTGGAGCAACCGTGTCGACCGTGAAACCAACGACGTATGCATTTGGTTTAATTGCAGGCGCTCTATTTGGATTGCTCATTGCGTTGCAACTCACGCTCACCGACAAACGAGTGCGCTCGCTCAGCCAACTATCAAAGCGATTTGAGTCTCGTGCACTTATTGGCACCGTTACAGCTGAACTCACAAGCATTCAGCATGTTGCGGCGGCAATAGTTGCACGAGCCCATGCTTTGTCAATTTCTTCGGTTGCTCTTGTGCCAGTTGATGAGCAGACAGAAGCACTAAAGCTGGCTGAAAAACTTGATGCGGTAACTGCCTCAATGGGAGTAACGGTTGTTTCGCTCGCACCTATTTCGAGCCTTACGGCTAACGACTTGATCTCATCAAATTCCGGAATGATCACCCTCGCTGCACGTGGGGTTTCAATTACCGAAGAAATTGTCGCCACATGGTCTGTACTAGATAGCGCCCAGAAACCGATACTTGGCGTGCTACTTGCGGATTCAGCAATCTAAACAGCCATGAACGTTGTAAGCGATCGAGTTCGTAGCACCATTGAGCGCTTGATTCATTCTCCGCGCTTTGTTGTGCTCAGTTCAGTTGCGCAATTCGTTATTGACATGGCAATTTGGTCGCTCACAGCCATTGCGGCTTCGTATGCTCGCTTTGAATACCAGGGGCACCACGACCCATTCGGCGCAACCCAGTCATCGGTTATCCGTGTGCTGCCGTTTGTACTGGTTGTGCACGCAATTGTTGGCTACGTAGTTGGTATTTACCGTCGCCGTTGGCGGTACGGAAGTTTCGATGAAGTTGGCGGCCTGGTACTCGCAACATGCATCACCACATCAATTCTTCTTGTGCTTCGATTCTTTGACAATTCACTCAATCCATTTCCGCGCAGCGTCATTGTTCTCGCTGGGTTTGCCGGTCTGTGTTTTGTTGCTGGCAGCAGATACCTGTGGCGTTTAGTCCGTGAGCAGATTCGAAGGCCAAGTGCTCTTACCGCTGCGAAAATTCTGGTGTACGGGGCTGGAGAAGGCGGCATCCAAATGGTGAATACGTTGATGCGTAATCCGTTGTCGCCTTATTTGCCTGTCGGTTTTCTTGACGACAACCCAGACACACACCGCTTGAGTATTTCCGGAGTTCCAGTTCTCGGAGGACGAGATCAACTAGCGCAGGCACGTGCCCGCACTGGCGCAACAATTTTGCTCATCGCCATCCCCTCAGCTGACAGCACATTGATCAGCGACATCAGTGCACGTGCGCGTGCGATTTCCATGGAAGTGAAAGTTCTGCCAGCAGTACAAAACCTGAACGAACGACCACTAGATACCAGCGACATTCGCGACCTTACCGATGAAGACCTCTTAGGTCGCCGCAAAATCGTGATTGACCTTCAACAGATTTCTGATTACCTTGTAAACCGACGAGTGCTCGTTACTGGCGCAGGCGGAAGCATTGGTAGCGAACTGTGTAGACAGCTTGCTCGCTTTAACCCGGCAGAGCTCATCATGCTCGACCGCGACGAAAGCGCCCTGCACGAAGTACAACTTTCGATTCATGGTCGTGCATTGTTAAATACACCGCAAACTGTTCTTGCCGATATTCGCGATGCTGAAACCATTAAGCACATCTTCAACACGCGCAAGCCTGAAGTGGTGTTCCATGCTGCGGCGCTTAAGCATCTTCCGTTGCTTGAGACTTACCCGACTGAGGCATATCAAACCAACGTTTTAGGAACGCTCACATTGCTAGAGGCTTCAGCCCAAGCGGGTGTCGGTGTGTTCGTCAACATTTCGACAGACAAAGCAGCAAACCCAATTAGCGTGCTTGGTTACTCAAAGCGAATTGCCGAACGCATCACCGCTCACTTTGGAAAAACTGTTCCTTCGGGCAAATATATGTCGGTTCGCTTTGGCAACGTTCTCGGATCACGAGGAAGTGTGCTCATGTCGTTCCGTGATCAAATTGCAAACGGTGGCCCGCTTACGGTGACACACCGAGGTGTCACTAGATATTTCATGACCATTTCTGAAGCCGTGCAGCTAGTTATTCAGGCTGGTGCGATTGGAGAGTCCGGTGAGGCTCTTGTTCTGGATATGGGCACCCCCGTCAGTATTTATGAAGTCGCAAAACAACTAGTGGCTAATTCTGGTAAAGCCATCGAAATTGAAATTGTTGGTTTGCGGGCCGGAGAAAAAGTGCACGAAGAACTCTTCGGTGACGGTGAGGCCGATGTTCGTCCCGCTCACCCACTTATCTCACACGTACAGGTTCCATCAACATCTTCTGCAGATGTGCCCCAAACAGCACCCAATGCTAAGCAGTTAATGATTGATCTGGTTGCTTCGCAATAGTTGTACCTGAAGTCAGTATTGCGACGAACAGCATCCACAAAAAGTGGTTTCCGATGATGAAGCTTTCTTGCGTGCACATTGCAAGATAAAAAAAGATGAACGCAATCGGCCAGGACTGGGTTGCATCACCTTTGTGAGAGGGCACTAATCGATACATACCCCATACAACTGCAACAGCAAAAAGAATCACCGCAAGTACACCGCCACCAAGAAACAGATCCAAGAAAGCGTTATGCGACCAGGAAACCCCTTCTACGGTCCACCACAAATCCATCCTCATAAATGCCCATGAGCGCCAAGCAGATAACCAGCCCCAACCCAAAACTGGTCTTTCAAGAAATCCATTCCAGCTGTACTTCCAAATTTCACTGCGCCCATTGAACGTAACGGTCTCCCCAAAAGCTTGAAGGACCTTTGACTGAAACTGGATCGCAAACCATGAGCAGATCGCTGCCAACGCAATAAACACTGAATAGATCTTTTTGGCTTGTCTCGCTTCACCTAAATACCTCCGTAGCGACGATTTCCTTACTGCTTCCCAAAACAGAAGCACTGCAATGAATGCAACCAGTCCGCCAAACGGTGTGTTTGAATGCGTTTGAATGGCAACGACAAACCCGAACAGCACAACATTTGCCAGAATGCACAGTTTGTAGATTCGTAATTTGTTGTCTTTGTTGTTAAATACCACATACAACAATGCAAGTGCCGAAATAACGCTGACCATCGCCACCGGGGCAAGTGAGTTGCGATTGAAATAAATGCCCACCCAAAAACCTTCACCGCTCTGTGACATATTCCAGTTGTTCGCAATGGCATAGCGAGAAAGCAGGAGTCCTGGTTGCATTGCTACAACGATGACTGCAAGTTTTTCTTTCAATGAAAACCGTTTTGCGAAATACACACCACACACGAATGTTGTTAGCAACGACACTGACTCAACCGCTGAATGCTGGCCATTCGTTGCCCAGAATGTCGTTGCAATCAACCACAGACAAAACACAGCGAGCAGACCTAGTGGTCCACGAGCATCGTGCAACGTGAATTTCTGCCGTGAAACAAACAGCAGTGCTGGAGACTGAATCAGAAAGTATGTCGCCAGCTGAGGCGCCAACGCAGACCTTGAGTTCAATTGTTCACTCGCAAACCACATAGAGAGCACTGGGCCTTGAGTGAGAACAAAGATCAGAAGTGCTGCATACGCGTACTCAGTCCACCGAAGAATTGTTCGGAAGTTGACCGGCGCGAATTGCATTGAATATCAATCTACTTCGCTATCAAAATCGCTTTCGTTATGGGCCAACGGGGCCTAGATATGATGCACATGTGTCAATTGGCGAAGACGACCGCGACGAACTGATTAAAGAACTGCTCGCCGAGGCGCATGGTTTGCGCATGAAAAACGAGCAAATCAGTTTGTACACCGAGAGCAAAATTGCCGAACTCGTCAAATTGCAACGTGAACTCATCACCATCCGAGACGGGTTCGAGACCGTTGTAGAACAGCGAAACGATCTTGAAAGCAAATTGGCACAGGTGAACACCGAGTTGGAGCATCTTGGAACCATCTACACCGCAATGACCGACCAGCGAGACAGGTTGCGTGGGCGAGTTGCCGAAGTGGAAACCTCACGTGCATTTCGTATTGGACAACGGTTTATTCGAATCGTGCCCTTTTTGAAAGAACGCGAGAACCCTGCGCAATGAAGCAATACCCCATCATTATCAATGTGCGGGATCGCGTTACACACTTGCAACAACTTGTTTCATGGCTTGAGTCGCAGGGCCAAGAAAACATTTGGCTGTGTGACAATGCAAGCACCTATCCACCGCTAGTTGAGTATCTCAAGTCATCGCCACACAACGTTCGATACAACGACATCAATCTTGGCCATCGTGCGCCGTGGCTCAGTGGGCTTGCCTTCGAGCTCGGACTTGACTCACACTTCGTTGTCACCGACCCCGATGTCGTGCCGTGTGAAGAATGCCCGTCAGATGTTTTTGAACACTTTGAGCGCGCATTAAATATTTACTCCGACATCGACAAGGTTGGGTTTTCGCTGCGAATTGACGACATTCCTGAACATTATTCACACGCACAAGACGTGGTGAAGTGGGAAGCGCAATGGTGGTTAGATGAGCGCTACCCAGGGTTCTTTTTTTCTCCCATTGACACAACATTTGCCATGTATCGCCCAGGTGAAGGGCATCTCAATCATCGTTCACTTCGCTGTGCACCACCATATGTTGCGCGACACATGCCGTGGTACGAGAACTCGTCTCTGCCTAATGAAGAACTTGAGTATTACCTTGCACATGCAGATTCATTGATCATCAACTGGGATGCAAAGGTGCTTCCTGCAAACCTTCGCGCTCAAATCAACATCATGCGGAGCCGCTATTCACGAGCGCAAAGTCGCTAAAGTAAATTCGCATGTCTAAACCTGCAATTACCGTTGAATCGGTATCAAAAAACTTCCGTCTTTATCACGAACGAAACAGGTACATCAAGGCTGCACTGCTTCGCGGTCGGCGTGCTCGCTTTGAAGAATTTTGGGCGCTTGACGATGTTTCGTTTGACGTTGAGGAAAGCGCCACCTTTGGAATTATCGGGTCCAACGGTTCCGGCAAGAGCACCATGTTGAAATGCCTCATGGGTATATATCGCCCTGAGCGCGGCCGCATTGCTGTCCGTGGGAAAATTGCCGGATTGCTTGAACTTGGCGCCGGTTTTCACCCTGAATTATCTGGGCGAGAAAACGTGTTTCTCAATGGTGCAATTCTTGGAATGTCACAAAAGGACATCACCCAACAATTCGACAGCATCGTTGAATTTGCTGGTCTGGAGCGTTTCATTGACACACCAGTCAAGAACTTCTCGTCAGGCATGACGGTTCGTCTTGGTTTCTCTATTGCGACCCACGTTGAGCCAGAGGTATTGCTGATTGACGAGGTTCTCGGTGTTGGTGACCAAGCCTTTCAGCGCAAGAGCTCGGAAAAGATTGAAGAGTTTCGTCGCGACGGCAAAACGATCATTGTGGTGAGCCATGGTTTAGAGGCGATGCAAAACATGTGCCAAGAAGTGATTTGGTTGGAAAAAGGCAAGCTGAAAATGCGAGGGCCATCTGCCGATGTCATCGCTGCGTACACGGGTGAAAGTTACGCAACACACACCGAGCGAGATGCCGATTTCCGTGAACGTTGGGGCACCGGAGAAGCGCACTTCAACACCATTCGTCTCCTGAACAACAACGGCCATGCGGTTGAACGAATCAATACACAGGACCCAGCCAGCATTGAATTGGCAATTACGCCGCAAACAAAACTTGTTTCTCCAATCATCAAAGTTTCGATTGCCAAAATTGGTGGAGAAACGGTGTGGTCCACCACTTCGCAAAACGCACGACCACCAATTCGCGCACTTGCAGAACCATCAACCATGCGCGTATCGCTTGCCCATGTTCCCCTGCTTGAGGGCACGTATTACATTTCGGCAACGTGCACAGACTCAACTGGCACTACCGAGTACGACCACTGTCAAAACTGGGTTCGCTTTGACGTGCACCAAGAACACTTGTTTGAAGATGGATTGGTTTCAATTCCATCTACGTGGACGATTCAGTAACTGTTGTTACAGCTCTTCAGCAACGCGACGCGAGAGCCGCGAGAAGATTGCCCAACCTGCAATAAACACACCGATTGACACCACAACTACGTAGAGCATCTCGCCCCAGTTTGGAGCTGACCCTCCGTACAACATGTGGCGGAATTGGAGAATGAACACTGCCATTGGGTTCCAGGTCATGATGAACTCAATGAATGATGGAAGTTTTCCTTCCAAACGATCTGGCGTGTAAATAATTGGCGTTGCAAAGAACATCACCTGAATCAAGATGGTCCACAAATATCGAAGGTCTCTAAAGAACACGGCCGCTGCAGAAAGCGCAAGCGCGAAGCCAGCTCCATAAACAGCGAGGCACACCATGAGTAAAATGGTGACCGGTAGCCAAGGAAGGATTGGGCTTCCAGCAACGATGAGCACTACTGCAAGCAGTGACATTTCAATTGACCATTGCACGAAACAAAAAATGACTTGGGAAATAACGAGAGTTTCACGTGCAAATGCAACTTTGCGAACAAGCGATGCATTGCTGAGTAGTGCGTTCATTCCAAGGTTGGTGACTTGGGAGAAAAATCCCCAGGGCAAAATTCCACACAACAAGTACAGCGCATACACATTGAGGCCAGATGGCTCGCCAATTGGTGCTGTTGCACCAAACACCACGCCAAAAACAAAGGTGTAAATCAACATGTTCGATAGTGGATTCAGCAACGACCATGCCCAGCCAAGGAATGATCGGCGGTACTTCGAGCGCAACTCTCGAAGAGTGAGATTCCACAGCAAACTGCGGGAATCGAGGAGTTCTGTTAATGCTTGCACAACGATGAAAACCTTACCAATACTCAGTTGTGGGCGAGGGGGGACTTGAACCCCCACGTCCTTGCGAACACTGGCACCTGAAGCCAGCGCGTCTGCCATTTCGCCACTCGCCCGAATGGATGACTTACCCTACCAATGCTCAATCACCGCACCAACGGGTGCAAATATGTGCGCGTGTAGTATTCAATTGATGTCACACGCACATGATGCTCATGGCGAAATCGACTCGCTCGCCGACTTACGTGACGCCTCACGAGAACGACTCCTCACCGAGATCGGCATGCTCCGGCAACAAAACGCTGCAGCAGAATTGGCTGCCGCGAGACGTGAAGTGCTTGCATCCCGTGACGCCGTATATGGCATGAGTGCTGAACTTGGAGAGCTTCGCGCTCGATTGACCTCAGACGTAAAAAATGCCCGTCAAGCAATAATGCAGACTCCAACCTGGCGCGTGGGTGCAATAGTTCTTCGGCCAGTGAGGCTAATCAAACGACTACTACGCAAGAATTAAATGCCACGTTTCAGCATCGTTACACCTGTTTACAACCCTCCAGCAAAAGCTTTGCGAGAGTGCATCAAATCGGTGCGTAAACAAAACTTTGATGATTGGGAGTGGTGCATTGTCAACGACTGCTCCACACAGCCACATGTACGCCGAATACTGAACCGCCTTGCTGCACGTGACTCACGGGTTCGTGTTGCACATCGCACCACCAACGGCGGAATCGTTGCAGCCTCTCAAGATGGGCTCGATATGGCTACGGGAGAGTTTGTTGCTCTGCTTGACCACGATGACGTGATTGCAAAACGTGCACTAAAACGCGTCAACGAGGAGTTGGTGAAAGACGACACGATTGACTACGTCTACACCGATGAAGACAAGATCGATGCAAAAGGTCGGCATTATGATGTTTTTAGGAAGCCAGATTTCGACCCTGTGCGACTACGTGGCCAGAACTACTGCTGCCACTTCTCGGTCTTTCGTAGTTCTTTGTTGGATGAAATTGGTGGTTTTCGTCCTGGATTTGACGGTTCGCAGGACTATGACCTGATCTTGCGTGCATCAGAACGTGCACGGAAAGTTGCTCATATTCCAGCGATTTTGTATCACTGGCGAGTAGTCCCAGGTTCGGCGGCCGGCGATGTTCACGCTAAACCATATGCATATGACGCCGGAAAGAAGGCTGTAGAAAGTCATTTCACACGTCACAACATTTCGGTGAAGGTGGAAAAACTAAACCCCGGTAGCTACCAACACCGATTTGCTGAATCCGATACGTCCAAGTTGCCACATGTGAGCATTGTTATTCCTACACGTGGAGATACTTCACGAATTTGGGGCGCTGCAACATGCATGGTGGAAAACACTGTGCAGAACATTATTGATAATTCAACTTATCCATCGTTTGACATCGTTGTCGTTCGCGACGTGAACGCTGATGGCACAATGGTTCACCCGTTCACATTGGCTGAAAAGTCAAATATTCAATTCATTGATTTTTCTGAATCATTCAATATCGCTGCAAAATGGAATTCTGGGGTTTTGGCATCACGTGGGGAAATTGTTGTCATACTTGACGATGACACGCAAATCACAACACCCGATTGGCTGGAACAACTCGTTGGCCATTTTCAATTCCCCAACATCGGGGCAACAGGACCAATGCTGCAATTAGAAGATGGCCGTATATTTAGCGCGGGGATAAGTCTGCGTCCAAAACCTCACCAAGTTTCACGCGGAGAGTCATCCCTGAATATCGGATGGATGGGACTGCATAGTGTTGCTCGCACTGTTTCAGCGGTAAGCGGTGCGTGCATGGCGTTTCGGCGAAGTGATTTTGATGAAGTAGGTGGTTTTTCTGAGAACTATCAATTTATGTATGCCGATATTGATTTCTGTTTGAAACTCAAATCAAACAATCTCAACACCGTTTGGTCTCCAGAAGCCAGGGTTTACCACTTCAGTGCACGAACCAGAGATGATCAGACCGCTGAATCCGATCTATCGGTCTTTGAGAAACGATGGGGCAGGTTCTGTGGTGTGGATGCGTATACCCGAGGTAACGCCTAGAATATAAACGTGTTTGCGATCGCCCGTCGGCGCGGAATTCGACCTATCACCATTGGACGCCAACTCGTTGCGACCATGGACGACATTGCGCTCAGCAACAACGGCAATGTTCCCTCAACATACAAAGTTCTCGTCAGCCCAAGCAATCTTGAATTGCTCAGCCCAACACTGAAGCCACTTGCCCACGAACTTCGTCAAGCAATTGCTCATCACGCGACTTATGAAGGTTATTCGCTCGCTGGTGAAGCAGTAATAACTTTCGAGCACGACGAGCATCTTGGATCTGCGGAATGCGTGATACGGCCATCCAAAGTGTCTTCTGTTCGCGCAGCGACAACCCACCCAGTTGAGGCCACGCCGGCCGAGCGTCAGATTCATGCATTGGTTCTTGACGATGGCACTCGATTTGACTTGACCAATGATAAAAACATTATTGGCCGCCAAACAACGTGCGACATTGTGATTGCAGATCACAACGTGAGCCGCGTTCATGCTGAAATTCGAATCGTTCACGAAACGTGGCAAATTGATGATCGCGGCAGCACAAACGGCACTCGCGTAAATGGAACCGTGATCGTTGAACCCACCCCGCTTGCTTCAGGTGATGTCATTGCTTTTGGTGCAGTGAACATTCGCTTCGAGTGATTCTTCGCTCAATTTCTGGCGTACTCGCATGATGTTGCTGAAACACGGTGTTGCAACCGACACGGGAAATGTTCGCCCGCAAAACGAAGATGCCTACATAGCATCCGATCATCTTTTTGCTGTTGCCGACGGCATGGGAGGCCACAATGCTGGAGAAGTTGCCTCCGCGTTGGCTACCACGCTGTTGCTTGAACGCGCAGTTGGACAAACACTTACCCCAGAGTGGTTCGTTGAAGCGATTACGTCGATAAATCGCACCATTCACGAATCGGCAGCTGAAAGCACTGAACGCCGTGGCATGGGCACCACCATTTGTGCACTAGCACTGGTGAAGCCACAGGGAGAAACCTCAGAGCCCCAACAGGTTGCTTTGGCAAACGTTGGTGATTCACGCATTTATCTGGCTCGTTCCGGCAGGTTCCGCCAACTCAGTGTCGACCATTCATATGTCCAAGAACTGGTGACTGAAGGACTCATTACCGAAGAAGAAGCACGAGTTCACCCCCGCCGCAATATTGTGACTCGCGCGCTTGGCATTGATGATCGTGTTGCTGTTGACTCCTGGCTGATTCCACTGTTTTCTGGTGATCGCTTCATCTTGTGCAGCGATGGCCTTGTTGACGAAGTTCCCACATCTGACATCGCTGAACTTGCCGCACAACAAAAAGAGCCGCAAATCATTGCCGATGCGCTTGTTGCACTTGCAAAACGCAACGGTGGTCGAGACAACATCACGGTCGTGGTGGTTGATGCGGTTGGAGACTCAACACCGCCAATCGTGAGTGCACCAGTTGTTGACAATCCTGAAAAGCAGCCAAAGAAAAAGTGGTTCATTGGTATTGGAATAGCACTGGCAATAGTTGTTTCGTTAGTGACTACCGGGCGAAACGCTCGATC
>JACCDP010175435.1_pt1 | contig 15704 bp, 12 predicted proteins | sample 7445841 | NCBI WGS metagenome assembly JACCDP01 (sample SAMN15323441, study PRJNA562643) | freshwater metagenome | isolation source: river surface water | place: USA:Blue River Watershed | collected 2017-08-17 | reverse complement strand
TATCGGTTCTATGGAGCACTTAGATGCAGCAGTTGAGGCAGATTACGTTCAGTTTTACCAAGATTTTTATGTACCAAACAATGCTACCATCTCCATTGCAGGAGATATTCCGATTGAAAAAACTAAACTATGGATTGAGCAGTATTTCGGATCTATTCCAAGTGGCCAAGCCATCAATTTGTACCGTGACCTCATCAGCTTACCCACAGCAAGTTTTCAAACAAAATATGGCATCGACAAGAGTAAATTCGATGCTAAAGACATAAACAAAACTAAAGATAAAGCAGCCCTTGCCCTGTTAAACAAATTGAAGGCGACTCCTATCGTTGTGCGAAGAACACAAAAAGATAAGGAGCCAATTCGCGGTGTTATAACCGACACCATTTACGACAACATTCAGTTACCTGGGATTTTTATGGGATATAAAATTCCTGATCAAAAAAATGCGGACAGTTACGCATTAGAGTTTATGAATGAAATTCTCTCTGGAGGAAACAGTTCACGCATCAACAAAAACCTAATTGAGAAAAAACAAATCGCTACCTATGCGAGCTCTTTTAATTATGGATTAGAAGATGGCGGAATGAATATATTTTTAGCTTTAGCAAAAGAAGGGGTATCATTGAATGATATTCAAGCAGCCTTTGATATCGAAATCAGAGCAATGAAAGATCAATTGATTACAGATGAAGAATATCAATCGGTGTTGAATAAATTCGAAAAACAAGTGGTTGAATCTACCTCATCGGTAGCTGGAATCGCTGAAAGTCTTGCAGATAATCACGTGTATTACGGAACGGCGGCGCGCACAAACCAAATGCTTGATATGTATCGCAAGGTCACAAAAGAAGACATTCAACGCGTGGCAAACACCTATCTAATAGATAATGCACGTGTTATTTTATATTACTTACCAACAGAAAAATAATCATGAAATATACCTTATAACTACTCGTTGCCTTAGCATTTAGCAGCATATACGCACAAATTGATCGTTCAATCATGCCGAAAGCGGCTACCCCTACTCCGATTCAACTTAAAGAATCAGAAGTATGGACCACCCAAAATGGTATGATCGTGATTCTTTCAGAAGACCACAAACTACCTAAAGTATCATTTGACCTGACCCTAGGCTATACCCCGGGATTGGAAGGAGACAAAGCCGGCTTAAATGAATTAACCGGTTCATTAATCATGTCTGGCACGCAAAATCGATCAAAAGATCAATTGGATAAAGAAATTGATTTTATTGGCGCAACCATAAATGCCAGTGCAACCAACGTATATCTTTCAACATTAACAAAACACCTTGAAAAAGGAATGGGATTAATGGCGGACATTACCTTGAATGCATCTTTTCCTGAATCAGAATATACGCGGATTGTTGACCAATTTAAATCCGGCTTAGTTTCTCTAAAATCAGAAGGACAAGGCATGGCAAATAATGCTACTGCTAAAGTTAATTTCCCAAATCATCCGTACGGTGAGGTAATGACGTTTAAAACGCTTGAGGCAATTACCCTGGATGACATCAAAGGGTATTACAAGCAACATTTTACACCAAAAGGTGCCTATTTGGTAATTGTTGGAGACATTACGCGAGCGGAGGCTGAAGCATACATCGAAAAATTCTTTGGTTCATGGAACGGAAATACACCAGCACAACCTCAATTTAAAGATCCAAACAAAACGGATGGGAATCAGGTGTATTTTGTTAACAAACCAGGTGCAGTTCAATCCGTAATTCAAGTTACGTTTCCCATCCCAATGCGTATGGGGAATCCAGATAATTTAAAAATGACCGTATTAAATGATGTCTTTGGTGGCGGTGGATTTGGAACGCGACTTATGCAGAATTTACGTGAAGATAAAGCCTTTACTTATGGATGCTACTCCGGCTTAAATATTCTAAACAACGTGGGCTGGATATCCGTTACCGGTAATTTCAGAAATGATGTTACCGACTCAGCCATTACGGAAATCGTAAACGAATTAAATCGCTTATTGGCAGACGATATTAAATCCGATGAACTTGATCTCACCAAAGCAACTAAGAACGGAAGCTTTGCACGTTCGTTGGAGCGTCCACAAACCATTGCACGTTTTGCTTATAACATTCAACGGTATGGATTACCTGCAGATTATTACAAAACGTATTTGCAGCAGTTAGACGCCATAACACCGGCAGATCTTAAAGTGGTTGCTTCGAAATATATAAAAGCTAACAACTATAACATCATTGTAGTAGGAAATGAAGCCGTACTGGAAAAAATTAAACGCTTTGATTCTGATGGTCAGGTCACAAAACTTGATGAATTCGGTGATGTGAAAAAAGATAAAATCCCCTCTGACCTAGCGATCAATGACTTGCTTACCAAGGTAACCTTAAGTTTAACGCAAGCATCTTCATTAAAGGCAGCCACAAAAACGGTTAGTAAAATCAAATCGATGGTTCAGAAATCCACCTTGAAATCAGATAAAATTCCATTTCCTTTAAGCAGTACTTCATATTTTACAAACAAGGGAATTCAAGCAGATAAAATGGAATTCAATGGTATGATTGCACAGAAACAGTACTTTGACGGTAAAAGCGGGTACAGCTTCAATATGCAAACAGGAAAAAAAGAAATGACCAGTGAAGAGGTTGCTATTGCCTTGATGGAACAAGGTGTAATTCCAGAATTGAATTGGATCAATACCGTTTCTAATTATAAACCAGAAGTTATTGGGATTGAATCTGAAAATGGCACGCCATATTACGTGGTTAAAATCGCATTTGGAACTAGCGGTGAAGTCTATCATTACTACGATAAGTCTACCTTCCTTAAAGCTAAAACAGTTAAGGTAATGAACCAAGATGGTGAATCTTCTACTACCGTAATCGAATACGCTGATTACAAATCCGTAAACGGGGTTCTCATGCCACATAAAACGATTCTGAATGTCGGCCCTATGACGCTAAACATCAGTTTAGATGCAACAGAAATCAATGGTGCAGTGGATTTGAAAGATTTCGAATAATAAAGAAATGAAAACTGGTGTACTTCTCTTTTCTTTACTTGCCTCATTCCTTGCGAATAGTCAGCTGCTTTATGAAATAAAGAGTAAAGACGGCCAGCATACATCCTATCTTTTCGGCACCATTCATTTGATGCCCAAAGAGCAGTTTAACATCGACTCTAACTTAACGGCTGCCTTTAATAAGTCAAGTATGATTGCCATGGAAGTCGATTTGAACATGGATCTTGCTCAGAAAATCGAGTTAGCGAAAGAGACCATACTTCCTGAAGGTAAAACCCTACGTGATATCTGTACTGATGCGCAGTACCAATTGATTTATACCTATGCGGTGGATTCCAATGGTATGAGTAAAAAGAAGTTCAAACGGTATAGTCGTTTAAAGCCATTTTTCTTCTCAAGTGCATTGCTTCAAGAATCTTTAGAAAACACTAAGTCTTATGAGTTAGAATTTGGTGAAATGGCAAAGAAAGGAAGTAAAAAAACGATGGGCTTAGAATCCATTCAAGTACAAATGCAAACCATTAATACGGTTTCATTGGAAGACCAGGTACGTTTGCTAATTGATGGAATGAACCAAACACAAGGCTATGATGCCATGTTATCAAACTATTTGAGTGAATCCATAGATGCACTTTACATCGACATCATCAATGAATCTGAAGGATTTCCAGATTTCGTTGAGAACTTTCTTAACAAACGTAATACCCAATGGATTCCTGTCATTATGGATCAAATTGAGCGCGAAAACACCTTCATTGCCGTTGGAGCAGGTCATCTTCCTGGACCCAATGGCGTCCTAGCACTTTTACGCGCCCAAGGGTATAGTCTAACGCCAATTCGCAGGAACTTATGAAGACCTTGGTCTTTGGTTGCCTTTGTGTACTTTATTCAGCAGTCATTGGACAAAACGTGCTCGTATCTTCTGGGAACTACTTTGAAGGTGAGCCGTCAATCGCGATCAACCCAAGCAATCCGCAACATCTTGTGGCTGCATGGATGGGTTTCCAATTTGGTCAAAAAATAGTCATTAAATCCGCCTATTCCACCAACGGGGGAACAACCTGGAGCGCACCGATATTTCAAGCACATCTTGCACCGGGAAATTCATCTGCCGATGTAAGTTTGGGCTTTGATCATTTAGGGAATGCCTTTATGTGCTATATAGATTACGATAATGTAGGATTTACCCAAGGCCAAGTGGTGGTTCGAAAATCAACGGATGGTGGCTTGTCGTGGGGAAATGCGGTGGAGGTAATTAATATAACAGATTGTCCGAATAAACTGTGTATTGATCGACCGTGGATGGTGGTAGACCAATCCGGGAATGTTCCGCTCGCACCGATTTATGTAACTACGATGAATGCAGACCAACCGGCACTCATCACCCCTCCGTATAATCCCTATGTGAGTGTAAGCATCGATGGAGGTCAGAGTTTTATGAATCCACGCGTAATGGATACCTTGAATTATTTGGCCGGAACAAGTATTACGCAGCCCATGCCCACTCCAGCCATTGATGGAACGGGAAAATTCTATGCCGTTTATCCATCCTATGTTGTTTCTCAATCCGTATATCCGCGACAAGTTTTAGCGAGCTCAACCAATCATGGAGCAACAATAACTCATCAAATCGTATATCAGGGACTCAATGTGGGGGTGAGTAATAGTTTATTTAAACGGGCCGGCAAACTCATTGCAGACCCAGCGCATCCGGGGCATCTGGCGTACTGTTTTTTAAGCGAGCAAAACGACCAGTCCGATGTGTACTTTATGGAATCAACAGATGGCGGCGGCACGTGGGGAACAATGCAGAAAGTAAACCAAGACCCCATTGGAAATAACCGCGTACAAGACTTACTATGGGGTGATTTTAACGAATCAGGGGATTTAGTGATCACATGGCGAGACCGTCGGAACGCACCCAACGATGGGTATGAGCAAGCGAGTGAAATATATGCAGCAACGAAACCCTATGGCGCTGCATCTATTGGGCCAGATTATCCCATTTCAAGTCAAGCCGCAGCCCACGATACCATCTTAGAAGGAAGCGGAAACGACTTCATGAGTGTTGTATATGCAGGAGATACCTGTTATGCGGTTTGGGGAGATGTTCGATCAGGAACACTTAAAATTTATTTAAATAAATGGAATGCCCAAACCCAGCAAAATAGCATATCGGTGATTTCTGAAGAATATGGATTGCTCACCTATCCCAACCCCACATCGAATATCTTATTTTTTAAGGATAATTTTTCTGCACCAATTGAACTACGCATTATAAATGCACAGGGGGCTGAAGTATTTCATGAAATGAATTTTACAGGAAATTTCATTGATGTTTCTGGCTATTCTGGTACCTTCTTTATCGAAGTATATGACCAAGGAAAAACCATCCGTGGGCACTTTATCCGCAATTAAGATAAAAATTATCAACAACGCGAATTATCCACTGCGTTTTAACATAGAATCCGTTACATTTGTGGTATGAGCGAGTTTGTTGTTTCAGCAAGGAAGTATCGTCCGCAAACCTTTGAAACGGTTGTAGGCCAAGGGTCTATTACAGGAACGTTACGCAACGCTATACTAACTGGTCATTTAGCCCAAGCCTTTTTGTTTTGTGGATCACGAGGAGTTGGTAAAACTACGACGGCTCGAATCTTAGCCAAAACCATTAATTGTTTTAACCGAACCCCGCAACTTGAGGCTTGTGATGTTTGCGACTCTTGCGTTTCATTCAACTCTGGTAATTCGCTGAATATCTATGAATTAGATGCAGCTTCGAACAATTCAGTGGATGATATTCGAGGATTAATTGAACAAGTTCGCATAGCGCCACAACTTGGAAACTACAAGGTTTATATTATAGATGAGGTTCACATGCTTACTTCACAAGCATTTAATGCCTTTCTTAAGACGCTTGAAGAACCGCCTGCTCATGCGATTTTCATCTTAGCCACTACGGAAAAACATAAGATAATCCCAACGATCCTTTCAAGATGTCAAATCTTTGATTTTAGTCGAATCAGTGTGAAAGACATTGCGGCTCACCTCACCAACATTGCAGAAAAAGAAAACGTTAGCGCAGAATCCGAAGCCTTACACCTTATTGCAACAAAAGCAGACGGCGCCTTGCGTGATGCCTTATCTATTTTTGATCAATTGGTCACGTTCAGTAATGGAAACATCACCTACCAAACGGTACTAACCAATCTTCATGTACTAGATTACGACTATTATTTTAAAATCGTAGACTACCTTAAAAAAGAGGACATTGCCGGATCAATTTTAACGTTGAATGACATTATTGAAAAGGGCTTTGATGGACATCAATTCATTATTGGCCTAGCCGATCATTTTCGCAACCTGTTAATGGCGCAAGACATTAGAACCTTACCGCTCATGGAATTAACCGATCAAATTAAAGATCGATTTAAAGAACAAGCCGGAGCATGGGAAAAAATCCAACTTACACGCGCTCTATTTACCTTAAGTAAGGCAGATGTAGCTTACAAGGCGTCGAAAAATCAGCGACTTCTGGTCGAAGTTACCCTGATGGAGTTAGGTTCTTTACAACAAGAGGCTGAAAAAAAAAATCCTTAACGGATCCAATTAGTATCCTTCCCTTTGCTAAACAATCGTTACGTCCACAGCAAAGTCAAGAGAAGCAAGTAAAACCTTCGCTTAGTTTACCCAAAGTTGAACTGGAAAAAAAACCAAACACGCTTGAAAAACCTACAGGTAGTTTATCCGAAAGTACCCTAAGCATAAAAGCCCAATTGGCTGAGCATCGCATGAAACAAGTGGTGCCGGAAGAGGATAAACCCAGGAATCAATTCAGCGCGGATGCCATGATTTCTTGCACGCGCAGGTATGCTCACATCCTTAAAGGACTTGGGAAAGAAACGTTTTATCATGCATTGATTAAACGCGATCCCAAACTTAATGACGAAACCATCACCTTGATTGTAGATAATGAAGTCCAAGTAGCTTACATAACCCCGATTCTTCAGGAATTTGTTGATTTTTTAAAAACTGAACTAAAAAACGGATTCATTGAAGTGAAACTATTAGTAACAGAGGTCGCTGAATCCGAACAAAAACCGGTAACAGGAAAAGATAAGTATCAAGCCTTAGCGCGCAAAAATCCGAACATCCATACCCTCAAAAATCGATTTAATTTAGACATTGAATTTTGATATGGAATTGGTTTATCATGATTTATCGCGGATCGAAGAGATCAAATCGTTCATCCAAGAATGGGAAAATAGTTCAGATTATATTCTGTGTACCACCTCAGGATCTACTGGGAATCCGAAACCTATACAATTAGCGAAGAAACTCGTTGAACATTCTGCTGAACGAACCATTAAACACCTTGGTTTACGGTCTGGAATGAAAGCAGGCCTCGCCCTTTCTACCCAAACCATTGGAGGGAAATTAATGGTCATACGCGCCTTATTGGCACACATGGAATTGCATGTGTTACCTATTTGCAAAAACCCTCTCGAGTTCGTTCAAACGCCCTTAGATTTCGTTGCGCTGGTACCTATTCAAGCGATGGAGTTTATAACTTCCGGTGCACAAAGCCAACGCGATGCGACCGTATTAATCGGAGGTGCGCCGCTCTCTAGCCCTCAACACCAAGCAATCCAAGCCTATTGGAACAATGCGTATCAAAGCTATGGAATGACAGAAACGGCCTCGCATGTTGCGCTAAGAAAAATAACGAACGACGAGGAAGCCCCTTACCTAGCATTAGAAGGAATTTCATTTAAGACGCAAGATTCACAACTGGTAATAGCCTGTAATGACTTTAAACAAAAAGAACTACTTACGACTGATTGTGTTGATCTTTTAAGCCCACAATCTTTTAGATATAAGGGCCGGATGGATTTTGTAATTAATTCTGGTGGCAAAAAAATTCATCCCGAATTACTTGAACACAAACTCAAAGAGGCATTGCGAGGCGATTATATGATCGTACCTTTTGATGATTCCATCTACGGACAAGGAATTGGCTTAATCCTAACAGACGGAACGAATGATGTTTCGATTGCTCGGTTTAAAAGTATTCCATCGATCGAACCGCAAGAGATCCCAAGAAAATATATGGTAGTAGAACGGTTAAAGCGAAATGTTGGGGAAAAGCTTGATAGAAAAGGGATGATAGACGAATCAACAAGGTATGTCTGGAGCACCGTATTATAAAATCTTGGGTCTTGAGCCCACAGCAACGGATGCGGAGGTAAAGCGAAGGTTCAGGGAATTAGCCAAGCAATATCATCCGGACAAGAATCCAAGCGCGGATGCCACCGTAATTTTCCAGCAACTACTCGACGCATATGAACGCATACTGAAAAAGGATTTCGGATCTTATATCAAACAAAAAACTACAAGCAACTCCTCCAGTCATGCCGCCCAGCATCGAGAATTTCATAGAAAAGCGTGGGAACGCTATGAGCACATGCGAAAAGAGCAAGAGCGTGAACTGAATGCATTTTACGATACCTTTATTCAAGGACCTAAAATGAAACTCAAAATCTTCATGGGGATATTGGCGGGTTTAACCTTGATTTGTCTTATTTCGGATGAGTTTCTCCCGGTACATCAGATTTCAGATAAAGTCACTTCCTATAATAGCACAAGATATCAGAGCGTTAGTGATAACTTTGTGAACGAAATCGTCACGGGAACAGCGGGATCTTATTTTGTAGCCGATTATCAGCCATCAACCTTTGAAAGTTACCCCAAGGTGGTCATTCATGAAACCGCAATTTGCAGGCTAACAAAGGAGATTATTCACACAACGGATCGAGGAACAACCGCTATCCAAGTGCATTTTACTTTTTATTGGATTCGATGGCTACTATATGCATTTCTTTTGGTACCCATAGCCTTAATGTTTTACCGAAAACGAACCACCATTCAAGTATTAGGATCGTGGTTTAGTTTTTTTATTGTTGGGGCGACAATGGCCTTATTTTTTATTAGTAATTTTCGGATAATCTCAATGATTAGCCTAGGGAATTGGCCATGACAAAAAAAGAAAAAGCACAGTATATTCTATCCGAACTGGAGCGGTTATTTCCCGAAACCCCTGTTCCTTTGGATCATTCCGATCCTTATACCTTACTGATTGCTGTACTGCTTTCCGCACAATGTACAGATGAACGGGTAAATAAAATCACTCCTCATCTTTTTGCTAAGGCAAAAACACCGCAAGAAATGGTAAAGCTTTCCATTGAAGAAATTAAAGAAATTATTCGTCCTTGTGGCTTATCTCCAGCCAAATCAAAAGCGATTCATCGCTTATCGGAATTGCTTCTTGAACATCATGAAGGTATGGTACCTAATGCCTTTGAAGCATTGGAAGCCTTACCGGGTGTTGGACATAAAACCGCCTCTGTGGTCATGTCGCAAGCCTTTGGCGTTCCCGCGTTTCCAGTAGACACACACATTCATCGCTTACTTACACGGTGGGGATTAACCTCAGGTAAAAGTGTAGTTCAAACGGAGCGCGATGCCAAAACCTTGTTTCCGAAAGCATCATGGAACAAACTTCATTTGCAAATTATTTTCTACGGACGGGCTTATAGTCCAGCCAGAAACCCTAAAAAAGAAATAGATTATATTACGCAAACTGTTGGTACCGCTGCAGCTAAAAAAGGCTTAAAATAGTTATAAACAACGCATACAAAAATCGGTGCTTTTTAGTACATTTGATGACTGCCTAACCGCTGTAAATTTCACTCAATATCTTTTATCATGGAACCACAGGATACATCGCGTAAGCCGAGTACACGCGCAAAAGTCGCGACCGCATTCACCAATGAAATGGGGCGTATCCCACCGCAAGCCATCGAATTGGAACAAGTGGTTTTAGGGGCGATGATGTTGGAACGAAATGCCGTGAACGATACCATTGATATTTTGAATGAACAAAGTTTTTACGATCCGAAACACCAATATATTTTTAAAGCGATACGAGATTTGTTTGCTTCAACGAATCCGGTGGATTTGGTAACCGTTACAGAGCGTTTAGCAAAGAATGGGGAACTGACAGCCGCCGGTGGCGTGGGATATGTTTCACAGTTAACGAATCGTGTAGCTTCATCGGCTCACATTCAATATCACGCAAGAATTATCGCTGAGAAATTCATTAAACGCGAACTAATTCGCGTAAGTTCTGACATTTTAAAAGATGCATTTGATGATACCGTTGACGTGTTTGATTTATTAAACAAGGCCGAAACTGGACTGTTTCAGATCGGAGAAAACAACATGACCAAACAGGTTAATGCAATGTCGAGTGTTGTTAAAGACGCCATTGAGGAGATTGAAAAAGCCCGAGCTGCAGGTGATGGTGTATCTGGAATACCATCAGGATTCATCGAATTAGATAAAATCACTTCGGGGTGGCAGCGTTCAGATATGATTGTTGTTGCTGCTCGTCCAGGTATGGGAAAGACAGCATTTGTATTATCCGCGGCTAGAAATACAGCGGTAGAACATGGAAAAGGAGTTGCGATATTTTCCTTAGAAATGTCCTCTGTTCAATTGGTTAAACGTTTGATTGCAGGAGAGGCTAAAATTGATTCAGAAAAATTAAGAAAAGGTGATTTGGCTGACCATGAATTTCATCAATTGCATGCTCGAATTCCTAAGTTAACCACAGCGCCAATTTTCATCGATGATTCGCCAGGACTAAGTATTTTTGATTTTCGTGCCAAGTGTCGTCGATTGAAAGCTCAGCACAACATTGAATTAGTCATCATTGATTACTTACAGTTAATGTCGGCTAAAGACGGTAGGAATAATGGAAACCGTGAGCAAGAAATCTCTACGATATCTCGATCTATCAAAGAAATTGCGAAAGAATTAAACATTCCAATCATCGCCTTGGCACAGTTAAGTCGTTCCGTTGAACAGCGGGCAGGAGACAAAAAACCGATGCTATCGGATTTACGGGAATCGGGTGCGATTGAACAAGATGCAGATATCGTGTCCTTCTTATATCGTCCAGAGTACTACAAAATCTACAAGGATGATCATGGAAATTCAACGCAGGATATGGCGGAATTCATCATTGCTAAACACAGAAATGGTAAAACGGATACGGTCCGTATGCGCTTCGAAGCCAAATATGCACGTTTTGAAAACATGAATGATACGTCTTCGCTCGGCGATTTTGGTGAAAGTAACACTTCTGCACTTTCAAGTTTTAATCAAGATTCAAATACCATTACCATTCAAAGCAAGATGAATCAATCCGATAAAGATTTTAATTTTGACGGAGACCAAACAGTTCCATTCTAATGATAAAAAAAGTAAGCTTTTTTCTTTTATTCATTGTGCTAAGCCTTAGGCTTGGAGCTACCCAATTGTTGGTACCCATGGATAACGGACAAAGTAATCACTTAAAAGCTTACGGGATTGCCTATTGGTGTTTAGATAACGGTGTTGTGATTGAATGGCTACTGAACTATAAAGGTGGTGCCTTTTTGATGCCTCATTTACAGGAAATTGAACGGGAACTAAAAATTCGTGGGGTAAAATACCAAGTACTAACGGATGGTCAAGTCAGTGCGGTAAAAACAGAAATCTCGAATCCCGAGGTTAATATGGAAGTGATTCAGCTTGAAAAAGCGCCGAAAATAGCGGTATACACGCCACCGAATAAGCAACCTTGGGATGATGCCGTAACTATGGTCCTAGAATATGCTGAGATCAAATACGATAAAATATATGATTCTGCGATTGTCATGGGGCTTTTGCCTAAATACGATTGGTTGCACCTTCACCATGAAGATTTCACCGGTCAGTATGGGAAATTCTACAGCTCTGCTTCGTTTCAACCCTGGTATAAAGAGCAAGTTAAGGTGGCGGAATCCAATGCACGCATGCTCGGCTTCAAGAAGGTTTCTCAACTGAAATTAGCGGTAGCTCAAAACATTAAGAATTTCGTCATGGGAGGTGGGTTTTTGTTCACGATGTGTAGTGGAACGGACAGCTATGATATCGCGTTAAGTGCGAATGGTGTTGACATTTGCGAGAATATTTACGACGGTGACGCGGCGGATCCAAACGCACAAAACAAACTCGACTTCACCAAATCCCTCGCCTTTCAAAATTTCACATTGAATCGCGACCCCTATTTCTATGAGTATTCGAATTTGGATGCTTCCAACTTGCGCAATAATTCAACCATCCGAGAGCAAGAAGATTATTTTACCTTGTTTGAATATTCCGCAAAATGGGATGTTGTTCCTACCATGCTCACCCAATGCCATACCTCAACGATCAAAGGATTTATGGGGCAATCGACCGATTTTCACAAGGAATTTGTAAAACCAAATGTCTTAATTATGGGAGAAACAAAATCCATTGGCACTGCTCGTTATTTGCATGGAGAATACGGTCAAGGCATGTGGACATTCTACGGCGGGCATGACCCAGAAGATTATCAGCACTTTGTTGGTGATCCTCCAACCGATTTAAATTTACATCCAAATTCACCGGGCTATCGGTTGATTCTCAATAACATATTATTTCCTGCAGCTAAAAAGAAAAAAAGAAAAACATGATAAATCGGTATCACTGATGTTAATGTCCTTTTTTTTTAATAAACTTGCATTCGAATTCTCTCTTACGCATTATTCGCGTTTTTTTCACACATCACAACCTTTATGGATATTAAAGAATTATCAGGGAAAAGTTTAAATGATTTACGTGTAATTGCTGAAACATTTGGTGTTCCAAACGCACAAACCCTTAAAAAAGCAGAATTAATAAGCGCATTAAGTGGTCAATCAGAAAATACATCCACTCCAACAGCTCCTGAAGAAACGGCTCCGATTGAACGAAGCAAAACCCGTCCTAGGAAACCAAAATTGGAAAAAGACGAAGCCGCTCCTACCCTGCCCTTCGATTCAAACGAGCCGGCCCCAAGCGCAGCAGTAGAACCAATTTCTGAGGAGACACCAAAGGAAACCCCGAGCAACGCTCCTGTTAGGACCGAGCGTAAACCACAGCATCCGCATCAGCAACACCGCGATCGCAAACCATACCAGCCTCAGCAACACACAAGTTCCAATGAAGGAGAAACACCAGAACCCGTTAAACCGAAAGAGGATTTATATGACTTAGTGGGTATCGTGACCGCAGAGGGTGTGCTTGAAGTAATTCAAGATGGGTATGGATTTTTGAGATCTTCAGATTACAACTACTTACCTTCACCGGATGATATTTACGTAAGTCAAAATCAAATCAAGTTATTTGGTTTGAAAACTGGGGATACCGTAAAAGGTACAATACGTCCGCCAAGAGAAGGTGAAAAATACTTCCCATTAGTAAAAGTAGAATCAATCAATGGACGTGATCCCTCGTATATTCGTGACCGTGTTCCATTCCAATATTTAACCCCTTTATTTCCGGACGAAAAATTCAAATTAACGGGACATGCACAAGAAACGCTTTCTACCCGAGTAATGGACTTGTTTGCTCCGATCGGTAAAGGACAGCGCGGAATGATTGTGGCTCAACCAAAGACTGGAAAAACGATGTTACTCAAGGATGTTGCCAATGCTATTGCAGCAAATCATCCAGAAACATATTTAATTGTTTTGTTGATTGATGAACGTCCTGAAGAGGTTACAGACATGGCCCGAAGTGTAAAAGCAGAAGTTATTGCCTCAACCTTTGATGAACCGGCTGAACGTCACGTAAAAGTTGCAAATATGGTGCTTGAAAAAGCAAAACGCATGGTTGAATGCGGCCATGATGTGTGTATTTTGTTAGATTCCATTACGCGCCTTGCTCGTGCATACAATACGGTATCTCCTGCATCCGGAAAAGTACTTTCTGGAGGAGTAGATGCGAACGCCTTACATAAACCTAAGCGCTTCTTTGGTTCTGCTAGAAAAATTGAAAACGGAGGTTCTTTATCCATCCTTGCAACGGCGTTAACCGAAACAGGATCTAAAATGGACGAAGTTATTTTCGAGGAATTCAAGGGTACAGGTAACATGGAGCTTCAGTTAGACCGTAAAATCTCTAACCGAAGAATTTACCCTGCGATTGATATTACAGCATCAGGTACGCGAAGAGAAGATTTATTGGTAGGAAAAGATGTCCTTCAGCGGGTATGGTTAATTCGTAAGTTTATTGCCGATATGAATCCGGTTGAAGCCATGGAGTTCTTAAAATCTCACATGGAGAACACCCTATCGAATGAAGAGTTTTTGGTTTCAATGAACAGCTAATGAATCGAATTTATTTTATTCCGATTGGGCTAGCCTTGCTTTGGGTTCTTATCAAGCAGATGGCTTTTATCTTGGGGTTATTTACCTTTGGTAGTGTTCAAGTATTTGTCTTAATAAATATGCTACTTCTTACGCTTACCATCTCGTTTTCATTGTATTTCTTAAAGCGCAAAGAAGTAAATCCAGCCAATTTTCTTCAAGACATGAAAAAAGGCATAGGTACAGGGATGATTTACACCCTAATTGTTAGTGGTTTCATCTACCTCTTTTATGCGAAAATTCATCCAGAATATAATCAATACCAAGTTGATCAGGCAAAAGAATTACTAGAAAACCCTAAAAACATTGAGAAGATTCGCGCTAAAAATCCTGACTTGGCCAACAAATCGGATAAGGAAATCACCAAAATGAGTTTGCAACAAGCTAAAATGATTGCAAGCGCAAGTTTTACCTTTATAATTGCACTGTTAGGAATGACCCTTTACACGCTTTTTAATAGCATTTTGATTGCCATTATTTATCGCAGGTTGTTATTTCGAAGAATCGATTGATTCCATGAGTTGAACACCGAGGCTTTCAAAATCAACTCCATCAAAATTCCCTGAAGACATCATGAGCAATACGCACTGCGCCTGAATCTTACTTGAAATAAAATCCAACACTTCCTGCGTTTGATTGGCTACAAAAACACCTCCACCAAATCCCTGTGAAACATCTTCTTTACTGATAAGTTCCAATTTTTTATGAGCTACGACTTGGGGATTGAAGTAAACTAATGGAAAATCAGCAGCACGCATAGCATCTTTATAATGGGGCAAAAATTCCTTTTTCAGCGAAGAAAAGGTATGAAGTTCCATGCAAGCAATGAGCTTTTTTGTTGGATATTGCTGCTTCACCGCAGCTGTGGTGGCTTTTAATTTGGATGGGGAATGTGCGAAATCCTTAAACATGACGAATGAAGTATTTTCTACCACTTTCTGCAAGCGCTTTCCTGCACCTGTGAAATCGGACATGGCTGTGAAAAAATCATGCGCCTTGATTCCCATTTGTTCTGAGACCCTCATAGCACCCATTAAATTCTGTAAGTTATGGTCGCCAAAAATCTGTAAGGGATAACCCTTCCCCTCATACCTTAGGATCGTCCCTTCTGATGTCACCTCAAATGAAGGGGTATCATATGGAATCGCTTGGGTTGATTTAATGGTATTTAGTTCTCCAGCCAATCCAACAATTTCTTTATCACCCGCGTTAAAAATCAAACTTCCGTTGGGTTCAATGGACTGAATAAAAATCCGAAATTGAGCCACATAATTATCAAAGGTTGGAAAAACGTTAATGTGGTCCCACGCAATGCCGCTCAATAAGGCTATGTTCGGTTTATATAAATGAAATTTAGGTCGGCGGTCTATCGGTGAGCTCAGG
>JACCDP010724132.1_pt1 | contig 15705 bp, 17 predicted proteins | sample 7445841 | NCBI WGS metagenome assembly JACCDP01 (sample SAMN15323441, study PRJNA562643) | freshwater metagenome | isolation source: river surface water | place: USA:Blue River Watershed | collected 2017-08-17 | reverse complement strand
TGGCCAGAGGGCATTTACCGCGATGCCTTCCTTGCGAAATTCTTCTGACATGCCCAAAACGCACATGCTCATTCCGTACTTAGCCATTGTGTAAGCAACATGGTGCTGGAACCACTTAGCTTTCATGGAAAGCGGCGGCGATAACGTCAAGATATGGGGGTTACGGCCTGCTTTAGCCGATTCACGTAAGTGCGGAATAGCCGCCTGTGAAGTCAAGAACGTGCCGCGCACGTTCACATCAAACATCAGGTCAAATCGTTTCGCTGGGGTTGCTTCTGTCTTAGTTAAGTTAATGGCGCTGGCGTTATTGATCAAGATATCGATGCCACCAAATTCGGCAGCCGCCTTAGCGATCGAGGCAGCAATCTGATCTTCATCGCGTAAGTCGCATTGAATCGGAAGTGCAACTCCCCCGGCAGCTTCGATTTCAGCTGCCGCTGAATAAATCGTGCCAGGCAACTTGGGATTTACCTCGGCGGTTTTGGCGGCGATCGCAACGGATGCGCCATCGCGCGCTGCTCTCAAGGCAATTGCTAAACCGATACCGCGTGATCCGCCCGTTACGAAAATTCTCTTTCCGGCTAGTGACATCATTTACCTTTCTTGCTCATGAAATTCATGAACGCCATCATGGCTTCTTCGGATTGAAGCGCCATCGCAAAAAGTTGGAACTCTGCCTTCATAACAGCCTCAACAGCATCGTGCTTGCTCGCCTTTAATAGTGCTTTTGTGTTGATAATTGCTTGCGGCGGCTGGGCTGCGATCTGACTTGCGACTAATTGTGCTTGTTCGTAAACATCATTAGCAATCGTCGTAACTAAGCCCATCTCTTTTGCATCCTGCGCGCTGAATGATTCGCCAGTCATAAAAATTCTTGCCGCACGTTGATAACCAACCAGAGCTGGGAAAAGATAACTTGAACCCGCTTCTGGCACTAAACCTAAAGAAGTAAAGGGCATTGAGAAATTCGCCGTTGGTGCTGCCAGAACTACATCGCAATGAAGCAACATCGTGGTTCCGACTCCAACTGCATTGCCTTTTACCGCGGCCAAAAGAGGTTTAGGAAAATTTAATAGCGAGCCTAGAAATTTTGCTACTTCAGTGTCATCGCTGGTAGGTGGATTTTCCATGAAATCTTTAATGTCATTGCCAGCGGTGAAATGATCACCTTCGCTAGTAATAATCACTGCGCGAACACTGAAGTCACCAGCTGCCTCATTTAACCCGCTGGCTAAAGCGCCATACATATCGCGGGTTAGCGCATTCATTTTCGCCGGTCGATTCAGGCTGAGTGTTAGCACTCCATCTGGGCTTTTTGTCGAGATCACATCAATCATGAGCCTAAGCATAGGGTTACTTCCGGGTAAATCGGAGTAGCCTAACCATGACGGAGAGGTCACAACCATGGCTAGAGATATCACTATAAGTTCCCGCGAACTTTCCCCCTTTGAGCGTTTAGTTTTAGAGCAACTTTGTGAAGGCAAAACAAATGGCGCAATTGCAATTGATACGGGTCACACTGAGAAGGTAATTGAAAATACGGTCAGCCGCAGCGCCCATGTTTTCGGAATTAAGGCAGATGCAAATACAAACCTACGTGTTTTATTAGCTCTGGCCTACCGCACGCACTACGGAGATCAAGCATTCGAAAAATTGGGTGTGGCATGTTCACATTTAGATGTTGGTCCCGATGGTCGTCAAATCTGCAATCTTCACCAGGATTAATTTAACAAAAATATCTTTTGCAGTTTGAATCAAGTTTCAAGCACAGAAGAAAGTTTTCGAGTGATGGCACTCAGTGATTTAACCTGAGTGCTACCTCATTGATAATTCCGACCTAGCCTCATTCTCTCAAGATGTAATTACCTCGTACTCGATATCGAGTGCCTAAGAGGGAGAGAATTACAAATGAAACGTAAAACTTTTGACAAGATTGTAACTTTCGTTGGATTTGGTTTGTCAGCACTACTTCTGGTTGCGGCTGGATTACTCAATTGGGGTGCCACATTTGCGACAAGCGCAGATGGAGATCAACTAGCCGCGCAAAAGATATCAATTCCAGGTACAACTGGTGACCCAGATGCGTCTAAGGAAGTTGTTGATTTCTTCGCAGCAAACGCCGACAAAATCATGACCACTGGCAAGCAAGCTCAAATGTATGCCGATCATTACATTCAATTCCATTTGAATGCGATGCCAACCTACGCGGACGCTTCAACAGCTAATCGTGTTGCTAGCGGACGTGCAGCAGCTGACCCAACAAATCTGGAACTGAAAGCTGATGCTGAAAAGAAAGCCGCGATTGTTGAAACTGTATTTAAAGGTCAATCACTTCGTGGCATGTTATTAAATGCTTATGCTTTTTGGGAGCTAGGTCAGATCGCATCTATTTCAGCTATGGCTGCTTTAGTTGGCGCGCTTCTAATGCTGTTGTTATCAATTGCAGGGTTAATTCATATTCGTCGCACCTCCGAGGATGCGACGATTTAACCCTCAACTCTCCGTGAGGGAAACAAATCGCCCCCTAGACCGTAAGGTCTAGGGGGCGATTCTTTTGAATTAACTAGCGGCGATTATTTTGAAATAACTAGCGCCGTTTCTTTTTTAATCCTTTAGCGTTCGATCTTTCCGCTAATGAAGTCTTCAGTCTTAACATGAGCTTGCTCGTCGGTGTATTGCACCGGAGGTGTCTTCATGAAGTAGCTAGATGGTGAAAGTAGAGCTCCACCGATCTTGCGATCAAGACCGATCTTCGCGCAACGTAGCGCGTCGATAATTACGCCAGCTGAGTTTGGTGAATCCCAAACTTCTAGCTTGTACTCAAGGTTTAGCGGAACATCGCCGAATGCGCGACCTTCAAGACGGACATAAGCCCACTTGCGATCATCTAGCCATGGAATGTAATCCGATGGTCCGATGTGAACGTTCTTCTCGCCCATGTCGTGATCTAGTTGCGAAGTAACTGAGTTGGTCTTTGAAATCTTCTTTGACTCTAAGCGATCGCGTTCCAACATGTTCTTAAAGTCCATGTTTCCGCCAACGTTTAATTGATATGTGCGGTCTAGGTGAACGCCGCGATCCTGGAACAACTTAGCCATGATGCGGTGAGTGATTGTTGCGCCAACCTGGCTCTTGATGTCATCTCCAACAATTGGTAGACCAGCATCTTCAAACTTCTTAGCCCAAACTGGGTCTGATGCGATGAAGACTGGAAGTGCGTTAACGAAAGCACATCCGGCATCAATTGCGCATTGCGCGTAGTACTTAGCAGCTGTTTCAGAACCAACTGGAAGGTAGCAAATTAGAACGTCAACTTGTTCTTCTTTCAGAACGGCAACCACATCAACCGCTGGTGCATCTGACTCTTGAATAGTTTCGCGGTAATACTTACCGAGTCCGTCATTTGTAACGCCACGAAGAACAGGAACACCAGTCTTAGCAACATCGCTGAACTTGATTGTGTTGTTCTCACTTGCCCAAATTGCGTCGGCTAGATCTAAGCCAACTTTCTTGGCATCAACATCAAAAGCTGCAACGAACTTAACATTACTGATGTGATAGTTGCCAATGGTTGCATGCATAAGGCCAGGAATTTCCTGATCAAGGGCTGCATCTTTGTAGTAGGTCACGCCTTGCACCAATGAGTTAGCGCAGTTTCCAACGCCTACAATTGCTACTCGGATATCGCCTTTACCGGTTGTGATATTCACTTTATTTCCTCTCGGTTTTGATCATGTCTTCCAGCCAAACAATTTCTCGTTCTGCTGATTCAAGAGAGTGACGTCGCCACTCCTCCAGGTACTTATCGATTCCAATTGGCGACTTTTCTAGCTCGCCACGAAGAATCTCTGCTTTCTCTTTCAAACGTCGATGACGTCCTTCTAATATTCGTACTCGGTTGCTGGTAGATGTTGGGCTAAAGAATGCGAAGCGAACTTCAAATCCTTCGTCTTCCCAAGTATCTGGACCAACCGTGTCAGTTAGCTTTTCAAAACGATCCCGCCCTTTTTCGGTAAGCCCGTACACAATTCGAGAGCGACGTGGGGTTGCAGCCTCGATTGATTCCTCAATTAATCCAGCCAGCATCATGCGCTTGAGTTGTGGGTAGAGCACCGAAAAGGAAAGAGCTCGAAATGGGCCATAGATGGCAGTTAGACGCTTTCGCAGCTCGTAGCCGTGAAGGCTGTTCTGCGACAGTAGTCCGAGAAGGGCGAATTCGAGTGATTCACTGCGTGAGCGCACGACTTCCCCTTTCCCTTGCCATTATTCCGTCTGATATATCCATTGGATGTATCGATTCGATATATCGATGCGATAGTTAAACCGATTTTGAGTCTGAGCGCAAACTGAACACGCCCAAAGCACGGATTTCGATATTTCTGTGAACTCGCCGAGTGACCTGTGCAACTTACTAATTAGTCGGATTTACCCTCTATTTAGCGCCTGCCAAATCTCTTGGCGGCCATTAGGAAGGACTTATTTCAATATGTCTCTACTTACTTGGAAAATGCACGGCGATGGCAAGAGCATTGCAGCCGGTGCCGTTGTTTCAACTGATGAACGCCTGAGCTGGCCTCGCACTATTGGTGTGGGCTTGCAACATATTGCTGCCATGTTCGGTGCGACCTTCTTGGTCCCGATCATCACCGGCTTTCCGCCAACGACCACACTCTTCTTCTCTGGTGTTGGCACAATTCTATTTTTAATTATCACTGGAAATAAATTACCTAGCTACCTCGGATCCTCATTTGCATTCTTAGGACCAATTGGCGCCGCAATGGCTGCTAATCAAACTGGTGGAATGGCCGCAGCTTTAGGCGGAATCGTATTCACTGGCGTTGTCCTTGCAATTGTTGGATTTGCAGTCAGAGCTGCTGGAATTGGTTGGATCAATTGGCTTATGCCACCTGTCGTAACCGGAACTATCGTGATGGTGATTGGTTTTAATTTAGCTGGCGCTGCAAAAGGTAACTTCACTGCCGATCCACTAATTGCAATCATCACTTTAGGAAGCATCGGCCTGTTTACAGTTCTGTCTAAAGGCTTTATGAGCCGCATCAGTATTTTCCTTGGCCTAGTAGTTGGTTATGTTGTCGCACTTGCAATGGGCGATGTGAAAACTGAAGGCATCAAGGCTGCCGAATGGTTGGCACTTCCATCTTTTACTTCGCCTACCTTTGATACCAGCATCATGATTTTGTTCTTACCTGTGGTGTTAGTCCTGATCGCAGAAAATGTTGGTCACGTTAAAGCTGTTTCAGCAATGACTGGCAAAAATCTTGATGATCAAATGGGTAATGCTCTTATGGCCGACGGTGTTGCTACAACACTTGCTGGCTTTGGTGGCGGTTCTGGAACAACTACTTATGCTGAAAATATCGGCGTAATGGCTGCAACTAGAGTTTATTCAACAGCTGCCTACTGGATCGCTGGCGTCGGTGCTATTGGGCTATCGCTTTCACCTAAGTTTGGCGCTGTTCTTAGCGCTACTCCAGTTGGTGCGCTAGGTGGCGTATCGACAGCTCTTTTCGGCATGATCGGCGTTCTTGGCGCTCGCATCTGGATTGAGAACAAAGTGGATTTTGCTAACTCAACAAACCTATTGATCGCATCTTCTGCGCTAATCATTGGTATCGCTGACTATTCCTGGACAAAGGGTGACTACACATTCACTGGAATTGTGAATGCAACACTCGTTGCGGTGATTGGTTATCGAGTACTAAACGCACTCGCGGAAGCACGCAAGTAGCCTAGAAATCTCATAAAACAAAAGGGGTCGGGAAACCGGCCCCTTTTGCATTTCCCTAAACTTTTAACGTCTTGGCATTAGAATCGCGAAATGGTTATCCCATCGCGCTTAATTGAATACATCATCGCAGCGATGATAATCATTTTGGCACCTGGCCCTAGCGTGCTCTTTGTAATTGCGCGCGCGATTGCCTGGGGTCGCAAAGTTGCAGTTGTCACCGTCGCTGGAAATGTAACTGGAGCTTTTGTTCTTTCTTCCTTGGTCGCTTTCGGTTTAGGCCCAATTCTTCAGCGATCTGATTTAGCTTTCGTCGCTGTGCAATGGGGTGGCGGCCTCTACTTGGTGTATCTGGGAATAGATGCAATTCGTAAACGAAAAGTTCATGCCGCAGATATGACCAACCAAGGTCCGGTTGAGCCGCGCGTTTTTCAATCTATCCGCGATGGTTTTATGGTCGGCGTCCTAAATCCTAAAGGTTTAGTTTTCTATGCAGCAGTGTTGCCACAATTTATAGATCGCGATCGCGGCAACATTACTGGCCAACTACTTTTTCTCGGTGCGTTATTTTCTGTGCTGGCCTTTTTTAGTGATGGCAGTTGGGGTCTACTTGCTGGAACTGCCCGCGCTTGGTTAGCAGGAGATGCGAGTAGACTAGAAAAACTTAGAGCTACTGGAGGCTGCGTAATGATCGTTTTAGGTGCTTCGGTAATTCTTTCAACTGCCGTAGGTCTCTTGTGATTAAGAAACCGGCAAAACCTGCACGAGACACAATCGCACCTAGTGATTTAACTTTTGGTTTAAGTACTTGCAAGCGATGTATCTGGATTAAGTACTGGTTCAAGGTAACTCTGCCCGGTCAGTTCCCAATCGTTGGGACTTTATCTAAATTACAAGAGGCGCATTTTCGTGGCGCCAGCATGCCCGACCTAGATTCTTCCCTTCGGCCCGGAAAAATCACGAAGTGGGGCGAATGGGTCAAGAGCGATTACATAGCTATTAACGGAACCAAGACGCCATGGCGAATTCTCGGTATCTATGACGTCCTGGCTGAAAATGAAGATGGCACGGTCGGATTAATTGATTGCAAAGTTTCTGAATCAGAACGAGATAGTGGTCAGTTCTATGCCCCACAACTTGAGTCCTACGCATTTGCCTTAGAAAACCCAGCAGCTGGCAAGGCCCGCGAAGTCGCTTCGATGGGTCTATTAGTTTGGAAACCTAATTCTGTACTTGGTGATAATTCAACTAACTACGGTTTTGGTGTGGAACAGAAATATGTTGCGGTTGAACGCGAACCAGAAACGTTTTTTAAAGTTATTGAAGAGCTAATCAGTGTAATTGATGGTGATTTGCCTGATTCAGGTCCTGCATGTGGAACTTGTAATTACTTAACTCAAAGGTTGGGTTTAGAGTAAAAATTACTCTTCTTCACCGGCGATCTGTTCTTTACGTTTAGTTGCATAAATATCTACGTATTCTTGTCCAGATAGTTCTTGAATTCGCTTCATGATCTGGTCAGTTACTTCGCGTAAATAATTTAAATCACTTGAGTCGCCTTCGAAATACATCGGTTCACCAAAAACCATCTCAACGCGCATGACCTTTGGAATCACAGTACCTGTTGGCTGAATCTTTTCAGTATTAAACATGGCAATCGGAATTACTGGTGCACCTGAATCAATAGCAAGGCGTGCGATTCCAGTGCGCCCTTTGTAGAGACGCCCATCTGGCGAGCGAGTTCCTTCTGGATAAATTCCTAAACATTTTCCTTGCGCTAGAACACTCAAGCCAGTTAATAAAGCTGCTTCACTTCGACGCCCGCCAGAACGATCAACTGAAACTTGACCAAGGGCAATAAAAGTTAATTTCTTAAGTAGTCCCTTAGGTCCTGGTGAAGTGAAATATTCACTCTTGGCCAAGAAAGTAACTTTGCGTGGAACAACTAAGGGCATGAAAATCGAATCGCTAAAGGAGAGGTGATTTGACGCCATGATGACTGGGCCCTTAAGCGGGACGTTACGCAGACCTTTAACCTTTGGTCTAAACGCCAGCATCAAAAATGGAGTTAGGAACGAGCGCAAAAGTCCATAAGGGACATCATCAGCTTTGCCCATCTGGTTGCTCCTTATCTCGCTCGAACTAGAGGGTAATCCTACGCGCTTCCTAATTTAACGCTAAATCGGTTCCGTAACGGTTCCTTTGTGCTGAATTCGTATGCGATTATGACACTCGTGAGCGATGATTTAACTCCCCCGGATCTGATTCTTAAAGGATCTGGCGTGAAGGCCGAGATTGCCGTTCTAATAATTCTTGGTGTTCGTCAACCAATCGAAGATGCCATAGATCTATGCGCTAGTTTTCAAGAACAAGGACATACCGTAATTGTTACTCACGCAAATGTTGATGACGATGATCTCAAAGTTCCGCTGCTGATTAATGAGTACAAAGTTGTGGGCAAAAATATTCATGACTTAAGACATCAAGATGATTCAGAACTAGTAAACGCCGAGTTTGATTCGATTGTTTCTACACTCTCACTTGATCAATCATCACCAACTACCTATCTTGATCAACTAGATGCATTAGAAGATTCCGAACGTTTCGTAGCCCCTAATCCAGAATTGCCGAGAATTAAAGAACGAGCAAATCGATTCGCAGTTATCGCGTTAATTGGTGGACCCATCTGGATTATCTTGGCTGCAGCACTTAGTTTTGATCCATTTGGAGTTGAACCTTGGCCTGGGCTACTTGCAACATCTGGTGGGTTGGCGACTCTCTTGTACCGTTGGAATCTAACTCGGGAAGAAGGCGAAGATGGCGCACACATCTGATTCATCACCAATTACCAAATCAGATTTTAATAAACCTGAGTTAACCAAACCTGAATTCAGATGGGGAATAATTGGCACCGGTGGTATCGCTAAGGCATTTGCTCGCGATCTCACATACTTCAATAGCCATATAGTGCATGCAGTTGGTTCTCGTACTTTAGATAAAGCGACTGAATTTGCCCTTGAATTTCCGGGTTGCACTCCTTATGGCAGTTACGAAGAATTAGTAACAGATCCGATGATCGATGCAGTTTATGTGGCAACTCCTCACCCACAACATGCGGCAAACACAATCCTGGCGCTAACTGCCGGCAAACCCGTTCTCTGCGAGAAACCATTCGCGGTCAATGCCATTGAGGCACAGGCCATGGTTGCTGCTTCTCGTGAAAATGGTGTTGCCCTACTAGAGGCGATGTGGACTCGTTTCTTGCCGCATATTGCCCAAGTTCGGGAAATTCTAAGTAGCGGTTTAATCGGTCAGATAGTTAATGTTGAGGCCGATCATGGTCAATATTTAATTGATCATGAGAACCCTCGACTAACTGAGCCTTCACTTGCAGGTGGCGCTCTTTTGGATTTAGGTATTTATCCAGTTTCATTTGCGCATATGGTGCTTGGCAAACCAGCTCGAATCACTGCAACTGGTGTACTAACTAAAAAGGGTGTCGATAGCCAAGCATCTGCGATCTTTGATTACGAGACCGGTGCGCAAGCTGTTGTTACAACAACATTAGTTACCGGTACTCCTTGTCGAGCTACGATTTCAGGAACTCTTGGCCGAATTGAAATAGATCGAACTTTCTATAATCCGGCAAGCATGCGAGTAGTAATGCGAGATGGTTCCACTACCGAATATCCGAATTTCTATAAAGGCCACGGCCTGCGCGAGCAAGCCGGCGAACTAGAACGTATGGTTCGAAATGGTGAACTCGAATCACCTTTACTAACTCACCAAATGAGCATCGAAATTATGCAATCACTCGATGAAATACGAAATCAGATTGGCTTGCGATATCCGTTCGAGAATTAGTTTCGAGCTAAGTCTGCAACGCCAACTAAACCGGCTTCATTTCCCAGTTCGGCGGCCACAATTTCTGGATATGGGTGCTTACCCGCAAATGGCATGTAGCGTTTCATGGCTTCGCGAGTTGGTGCGAGTAAAATTTCGCCGGCATCAATTACGCCGCCACCAATAACTACGCAAGATGGATCAAGCAGCACTGCTAAGGATGCAATTCCTGCGCCCAAATATTGCGCAGTTGTTTGGAAAGCTGCCAGCGCGACTGCATCACCTTCACGGGCCGCATCTGTGATGGCCTGGCCAGTTAAACCATCGATCGTGCCATCGCCTCGAGCTAGCAAATTGCGAGCTAGATCTGGTGAAGCGCTAATTGCTTCGCGGGCATGGCGTCGCAATGCACTTCCTGATGCATATTGCTCAAAGCAACCACGCGCACCACAGCCACATAAGTGACCTTCTGGAACAACACGTAAGTGACCAAATTCAGCCGCGATTCCAAATGCACCACGATAGAGCTCGTTATTAACCACAATGCCGCCGCCAACACCTGTGCCGATAGTCAGCATCATCATGTGCGCTTGATTGCGACCTGCTCCAAATTTAGCTTCGCCCCATGCTGCAGCATTAGCGTCATTCTCAATAACAACCGGTAAGCCAATTAACTTGGTTAACTCAACTTCTAGTTGGACGCCGTTCCAATCTGCAATGTTAGGTGTGGCTAACATTGTTTTGCGATCTGAGGAAACAAATCCAGCTGCAGAAACTCCAACTGCGGTTATCGAATGTTCCTGCATTAATTCAAGGGCAACTTCGGCGATTGTCTTAGTTAAAGCGATTCCACCTTCGCGAGGTGTGTCACGACGTGAAGTTGCTAAAACTTTTCCAGAAGCATCAACAACACCGCCAAGCACCTTAGTGCCACCAACATCTACCCCGACCGTTAAAGACATTTAAAGAATTAACCTTCTAAATGTGATTTCAATTGTTGCAGCGCCTGATCAATGGTGGCTTGTTCAGCTTTCTTGCGCATCATTGCTGGAATCGGCATAGAAATTTCAACGCCTAGTTCATAAATTACTTCGGTTGTGTCCTCATCAATTTTCTTAATTGAATAGGAACCTTCCATGCCGGTTAGTAGATCGGCATCATTAAAGGTGAATGAAAGCTTGCTGGGAGCATCGGCCCAGTCGTAATCCAAAGTGACTTTATCTTTCATCATGCCGGCATCGATTACGAATTTCCCGGTAGTTAGCCGACCCTGCGCATCGCTTTCAAGAACATCGACTGACTTAATTGCTGTTGACCACTGCGGATACTTAGCTAGATCAAAAAGAACTGCCTGTACCTCGCTGATTGGGGCATCAATGGTGATTTTTCCGCTGCTTAATTCGCTCATGGCGCAAAGGCTACCCTCTTCCATTTCCGATAGTTGCCACGCTAGCGTTCTCCCATGAACGAGAAGACGATACCTGCCCTTGTCCCTCCGGCAACTGCTGGAAACTTAACGAATTTGGTAGCCGAGCGCGCCTGGTTTGAACCAGAACGCGTAATGCTTTCTCGTCCACTGGGCGAAGGTTGGCAGCCAGTTACGGCACGAGAGTTTGAAACCGAAGTTAGAACTGCCGCTAAAGGTTTGATCGCAGCTGGAATTCAAATTGGTGACCGCGTCGCCATCATGGCTCGCACTCGCTACGAATGGACCATCTTGGATTTCGCAATTTGGTATGCCGGCGGCGTAGTTGTACCGGTTTATGAAACTTCTTCTGCCGAGCAAATTGATTGGATTCTTAATGACTCCGGTTCAGTTGGCATCATCGTTGAAACTCCAACACATCGTGAACTAGTTGAAACGGTAAGACCTGCTCATACTCGCCATGTCTGGACCATGACTGATGGGGTTCTAGATATTTTGACCGCTTCTGGCGCCCATATCGGAGATGATGAAATTGACCGTCGTCGAAATACTTTGGTTCCAGATACTTTAGCAACTTTGATTTACACCTCTGGCACCACCGGAAAACCTAAAGGCGTTTCCTTGACTCACGGCAACTTCCTTTCTGAGTGCGGAAACGTAGTGCAAGGCGCAAAAGATCTTTTCTTAAAGCCAGATGGTTCAACGCTTTTATTCCTGCCAGTTGCACACGTTTTTGGTCGCATGGTGCAAATTGGTGCAATCACAGCTGGATTACATTTAGCGCATTGCAGCGATCCAGTTGGTCGTTTAACAACTGACTTGGCTTCATTCAAACCTACTTTCGTGCTTGCTGTTCCACGTATTTTTGAAAAAATTTATAATGGTGCAGAAGCTAAAGCGGAAGCTGCTGGCAAAGGTGACATCTTCCGCAAAGCGGCAGCAGTCGCAATTGCATATAGCGAAGGCATAGATAGCAAGAAGATTTCATTATCTCTTCGGCTAAAGCATGCGCTTTTCGACAAACTGGTTTATTCAAAAATTCGTACCGCTGTCGGTGGTCGAGTTGAAGCCGCTATCTCTGGTGGCGCGCCACTTGGTGCTCGCCTGGGGCATTTCTATCGTGGTGCTGGCATCACGATCTTGGAAGGTTATGGACTTACCGAAACGACCGCGGGTGCGACGCTTAATTTATCTACCGCACTTCGAGTTGGTTCTGTTGGGCAACCAATCCCCGGAACTTCAATCAAGATCGCTGAAGATGGCGAAGTACTAATTAGAGGTCCGATTGTTATGCGTGGCTATTGGCAAAATGATGCAGCCAATGCCGAAGTTTTTGATGCCGATCGTTGGTTTAAGACTGGTGACCTTGGCAAATTAGATGAAGATGGTTATTTATTTATCGTTGGTCGCAAAAAAGAACTCATCGTTACAGCTGGCGGTAAAAATGTGGCACCTGCAGTTCTGGAAGACCGACTTCGTGCACATCCACTGGTAAGCCAATGTGTTGTTGTTGGTGATGCTCGTCCATTTATTGCTGCTCTAGTCACCATCGATCAAGAGTCATTGAAATCTTGGGTAGCTGCGAATAAAAAGCAAGGGGCTTCAATGGCGGAATTAGCTGTTGATCCGCAACTCATTAGCGTTATCCAAACTGCAGTTGATGAAGCAAATAAGGCAGTTAGCAAAGCTGAATCAATTCGCAAATTCAGAATCTTAACTACTGATTTCACAATTGCCGGTGGACAGTTGACTGCAAAACTTTCGGTTAAGCGTCACGTAATTGCGCAAGAGTTTGCCGCCGACATCGAAGCGCTTTACGAAAAGGAATAGTTGAGCAACCGGGGCACGAACCAGATCGCGCGCCAAATCCACGATGGAATTGCGCAAGATCTAGTTGCTCTGGGTTACTCAATAGACCAATCGCTTAGCGCGCCTGAACTACCTAACTCGACCCGCGCTGAACTTCGCACTTTGCGATTTGCCGTAACGGAGTTAATTGAAAAAGTACGTAGAGAGATTCTTAATCTGCGCAGCGCATTGCCAGACTTAGCAGATGAAGCTATCTCGATCTGCGGCAACCGGCTAGGTACATTGGATTTGGCGGCCCCGGTTGGAAAATTAATCCAACCTATAGTCATTGAACTTCTGCGTAATGCTGCAGAGCACTCTGGGGCTAGCGTGATTAATTTGAGCACCCGTTCAGGCGAGGCTGTAACTGTTATCGAAGTTAGCGATAACGGGATTGGCGGTGTTGAAATGAAACCTGATCACTTTGGCTTAGTCGGTATAACAGAAGCTGTCACAGAATTATCAGGAAAGATTGATTTCATAAACCTTGCCCCTGGTCTCTTGATTCGAGTATCGATTCCAACTTGAATCGCCGGGTTCTAATCGTTGATGATCACCCAATCATTCGCGCTGGCTTAGAACAAGCGCTACAAAAAGCCAACTTCACGATCTGCGCCGTGGCGGCCAGTAAAAATGAAGCTATGGCGCAAATTGCTCGTACAAATCCAAACCTGATTTTGCTTGATCTAAATCTTCCTGATGGCAGCGGTTTTGAAGTTGCGAATTGGGCTAGAGGCGTGTCTGATGAAATTGGAATTGTAATTCTGACCTTAAATGATTCTCCTGAACTATTACTTGCCGCACTAGCTGCCAGAGTAAGTGGGTTTGTTGTCAAAAGTGCGCCCTTATCTGAAGTAATTGCAACTCTCGAACGTGCCTTAATTTCGCCGTTAAGTTTTACAGCTTCGGGGTTACATAAAGCGCTTAAAGCAAAGGAGCGATTGCCGGGTTTGAGTTCAAGAGAACTACAGGTTCTAAACGCTTTAGCTACCGGCAAAAGTAGTAAAGAAATTGCTCGAGAACTTTACTTAAGTGAAGCAACTGTAAAAACTCATCTGTCTAATGTTTACCGCAAACTCGAAGTCAATAATCGTGTTTCAGCGGTTGCAATCGCGCGAAATAATTCTTGGTTAAGCGAGTAGTTGCACGTATTTAGCCGCCCAAATTTCCCAACGCCAATTTTCAATAATCCAAGCCCGACCGTTTGAACCCATCAGCGCTGCTAGCTCTGGGTTAGTTAGCAATTCAACACAAGCGTTTGCAATTTCAGCAGGCTGCGTTCCATCAACAACTACTCCAGTCTCACCGACTAGTACGGCATCTGGTGCTCCCCCGGATTTACCGCCAACAACTGGTAAACCGCAAGAACTAGCTTCTAGATAGACAATTCCAAGACCTTCGACCTCCAGACCAAAAAAGCGGGAGCGCGACGGCATGGCAAACACGTCGCCAACACAGATGTACTTAGGTAATTCGGAATAGTTGATTCGACCAATAAAAGTAATGCATTCAGTGACACCAAGTTTGGCGGCTAACTTTTGCAAATAATCTTGATGCGGCCCAATTCCAACTAGAACTAAGTGCGCATTAGGTACTAAGGATTTAATTTTCGGGAGTGCTTCGATCAACTTGTCTTGACCTTTACGGTGCACCAATCTTCCGACGCTGATAATTACAGACTTATCTGCCAAGCCAAGGTCTTCGCGCAATTGACTCGAATCGGTAGGTAAAAAGTGTTCAACGTCGATACCTGGTGCAATCTGAACCAATTTCGCTATTTCATTTTTCCCTAGAGCTTTGCTTATTTCGCCACGTGTGAAGTTGCCGAGATAAGTTATCGAATCAATGCTCTTGCTCATAAATCTGATGGCTAGTGAGAAAGGTGGCACTTTTGCCCACCAGACTTCATGTCCATGAGTTAGCGCCACAATTTTGCTTGCTCCGGCTTTTCGCATTGCGCGAGCCATAATTCCAAGAGGTGCTGCTGCGCCAAAAGCTACTTTAGTTAACTTTCGCTCTTGAATTAACTTTTGGCAATTCTTAGTCACGCGCGTTGTTGGTAAAAGTATTTTGCTGCGATCGCGAATTACTTCTACCCCAAAATCACCTAACCACTTTGCATCGAACTGCTCGGCGTTCGGCTGCGCGCTGGTGTAAACGATGATGGAACCTTTTGGTAATCGTTCGATTAAGCCATGAACGAAAGTTTCGATGCCACCGGCGCGTGGGCCAAAGTCATTTGTTATAAAGAGAGTTGTTGCGACCATCACTAGAACCGGCGGACGGCGACAAGTTTTTTACGTCCTAAGGCAGTGGCTGCATTAGAAACTACTTTAACTCGAGACCCTGGACGTGGGGCATGAACCATTTTGCCGCCACCTAAATAAATTGCGACGTGCGAAATAGGACGCCCGTAAAAGAGTAAATCTCCTGGTCTGGCCGAACTATAAGAAACTTTGCGACCATAGCGTGATTGCGCAGCCGATGAATGCGGTAGTGAAACTCCGGCGGCTTGGTAAGCGCGCATTGTGAGTCCTGAACAATCCCATGTCACAGTGCCGGCAGATCCGAAAACGTATCGATCACCGATCTGTTTTAGCGCATACTTAATTGCGATACCTGCGCGGCCAGAGATCGCACCCGCACTACTCGCATAAGCTTTCGATGCTGCTTGGTCTGCGTCTTCTTCCGCGGCAGCTAAAGCCGCCAATCTGGCTCGATCTTCTTTCTTTAATTTAGCCAAAATTTTCTCAGCGCTGGCTAATTTTGCTTTAGCTTGAGCGGACTTTTGTGCGAATCTTTTTTGAGCTGCTTTAACTAACGCCAATTCGTCATCGACGGT
>JACCDP010915749.1_pt1 | contig 15709 bp, 23 predicted proteins | sample 7445841 | NCBI WGS metagenome assembly JACCDP01 (sample SAMN15323441, study PRJNA562643) | freshwater metagenome | isolation source: river surface water | place: USA:Blue River Watershed | collected 2017-08-17 | reverse complement strand
GCCACCACCGCCACCACAACCATATCCACCTCTACCACCATTACCACCTGCTGAAGCTGTAGCCGTAGGGAAGCCTGTTCCGCCACCACCACCCCCTGATAATACCCAGCCACCATTAGCATCTGATAATATCTGTGCGCCATGATTACCACGACCACCTGCTACACCTGATGTCCCTGCTGTTCCGCCTACACCATGACCTACAAATCCAGTAGGTAGAGCAGTTGTAAACGCATTGCCCCCAGCAAAAGCAGCAGCAGCACTCATACCTGCACCACCACCACCAGCACTTACCATCAATCCAGTTGTATTAGCAGCCACAGCAGTACCATTTGCACCAGTGGCAGCACCAGCAGCACCGCCAGCGATACCAGCCAAGAAAGTTGCAATACCTTTACCTGATAGGATAGCAGTAGCAGCAGTACCAACCGCACCAGCCGTTACAGCGTTACCAATCGCCCCACCTGCAATAAGAAAAGTATCTTGTGCTAGTGGGATAGAGTTATAGGTTGCACCATTAGGTCTAGCAGCAACAATAGATGCCACAGCCGTACCAGCACCACCAGCACCAGCACTAATATATAAAATGTCTGGTAACATACGAGCAGGAATTAATAGCGTAGATTGTGCGCCACTACCGCCACCTGCACCACCTGCTGAAGTTGCACCTGCCGTAGCACTAGCACCATTACCACCTTGTCCTAAACAAAGAATATGAACCATAGAGATGCCTCTAGGTTTAGCCCATGTTTGTGTACCGCCTGTTACTGTACGTTGATTACCTATAAAGGTTTGTACGTCAGCATTGCCTCGTGTAGGTATATGACTAAAGTCTAACATTTAAGCCCACGCTGGCACAGCGCATTCTGTGTCCGTAGTTGTATATTCAAATTCACCTGTCATTAGATTACCTTCAATGTCTTTAACAATAGCATTACTCAAGTCGTCATCCATTATCTGATAACCAAGTGAGCCGTCTTTAAATGTCACTTGCCAGTAAATCATTTAGTAGTTACCACCAATACCAACAACAGCCCAGCCAGTCGTGCTTGCACCAGTTGATGTACCAAATGTAACAGCAATTCTGTGACTAGGTGGTAAAGCAAGGTTTAACGCATATTCTAAATGAGGTGCAGCAGCAGTTTGTGACACTGTTACTTGAGGTAATGCAATCTCACCAATTAAGTGTGTATTAAGTGATGTGTTAGATACTAAAGCGCCACTAGTTACAGTTGGAACTTCATCAACGTGAAATATCCGACAGACAGTAGCAGCCACCGTAGTGATGGGTTGAAAAGTTAATTTCTGAATAAAGCTACCATTAGTAGCATCTGCTGTAAATATAGGGTAAATAGTACCTGTGCCATCTTGAGCAGTGTTAGCTGTCGGGCCGAGTAGTGTACCTGCTGCTAATGTACTTGAGTCAATTACGCCTACTTTACTATAAATCGGGTCGGTGTTTACGGTTGCCATTGTTTAATCCTTAAGGTAATTGGAAGCCACGAATTGATGCTAAGGCTTGCCCTTTTGTAAATATTTCTTCAATACGTTCAGCAGGAATAGTTGCAAATATATCTTTAGTTCCTGCACTTAATGAAACCACAGTATTACTATTAGAACTCTCAAATATGATGTCTCTAACTAATGTAGAGGTTGCTGATAGATGTCCTCGCCCTACCTCCCACTCGCTACCTGTTTGTCCTACAATCGCATAATATAATGGCTCATTTAATATATAAGCATTTGAGAATGATTGAAACTGCGTAACAGCACCAAGCAAGGTAATATCCCCCGTACCTGTGGTTGTAGTTGTTTCTTTAACTCTATCGTGGCATCTTTGCATATTAGTTAAATGGTGGAACTCTTAAAGGGGTTGATAGGGTGTTGCACTCATAGTGAATATCTACTGTTAGCAAATGAATAGGGTCAGGGTATGTGTCGTTAATATGAGTAGCATCTCTAAATACACGGCAAATGATAATTGCATCTTCTTGTAAGTCTGTGCCTGCTATACCTGCTCCATCTGCTGCTTCATTGACATGATGTTGATATGTTTCACCTAATGCTACTGTATGCTCAATATACAATGTAGATGGTGATGCAAATGTCACATTACCTGTGCTATCGTTACGTCTAGCTAGTGTATATTCAAAGCCCCATCTAACTACACCGGCTGCATCTGTGTTATGCGACCAATGGACATGAGGATAAACCATAGTGCCAGCAATATAATCATGCCTCATGTGAAAGTTTACAAAGCATTCATTCATTGTTGTAGGTGAGAACTCATAAGCACTAATCCCACCAATAAAGATAGTAGGACTAGGGGCATTAGAGCCTGTACGAACCGTGACGTCTTGTACTAAGTCATTCCAACCTTGACCTGTTCTAGTTTGCAAATCATCCCAATTCCCATCAACATCATCCCATGTTAATTGAGAGCCTTTACTAGCTCTAGTAATTAAAGCGGTCATTTAGCTTCTCCTGGGATATATCCAAAGTGACCAGGCTCACATGGCAGAGTGTAATCCATATTACGTTACTGTAAACACACCACCAGACGCATCTAGTGTAGGAGTAAATGTATCAGCGTTTGTGCCATTCATAACAACTGCTGAACCATAATCCCAATAACCGATACATTGAGTTTGTGTCAAGTTATATAAAATGACATATCGGAATGTAAATCCACCACCTGATGCTGTCCAAGTAGGTGAAACAGGGGCGGCTAAAATTAGCTTATACACACCTGCGGTTGATACTGCTGATGTAATAGTACAGTTCACACCACCTGCCGTATAACCCCCACTAGTAGATAATTCAGTAGCACTTGCCGCAGTTGTATTAGTTGCTACGTTTGGTGCTGTGTTTGATAGGATTAATTGCCAAGTATCTGTACCAGCGTTACCGCCTTCCATCATCTTTTCAATACCTAACTCGTATTTAACATATGCTGCCATTATTCAACTCCTTGTACTTTACCATCTGGGCCACGGATGATTTTCTTTGGTTTAGACATAACTTCTGCCATAGATTTTAATGCTTCAAGCGTTTGACTGTGCATTTCTGCCATTTTACCCAATTGGTCAGTCTTTTCTACTTCTATTTTACCACCTAACTCTACTGTGTCTTTCTCATTTGCCGCAGTTTCAGCCGACATTAAAGCAGTGTCCATTGTAGTTTTAGCAGATATTTCAGCAACACTGATTTTAGTAGCTTCTTGGAACTCAATCTTCCATTTTTCAAATTCTTGTCTGGATTGCTCCATCATTTGCTCATGACCAAACTTCATTTGTTCAAGTTGAGCATCTTGAATAATTTTTGCTTTATCCATTTGAGCTTTAAGTTGCATAGCACTTTGGTCACGTTGTTGCTCCATTTGTAAGCGCATTTGACTAGATTGTGTATCAGCTTGTATCTTAGCTTGTTCAATTTGTGCTTTAATTTGTGAATCTTGTTGTAATGCTTGTATTTTAAGCATTTCAGGGTCAGGTTTAGGTTGTTGTGGTTGTGAGGCTTTTTGTTTCATTGCATCTGCCACTTTATCAAACTCACCTTCCATAGTACGCCCAACTTTAAATGCAGTAATACCAAATTTAAGCATATCCATAATTAATGGAACAATGTCAGGGTTTTGTTGTCCAACCTCGTTGGCTTGTTGTAAGAACCCACCTGCCGCTTTTAAGAACTCCATTCTATCCTGCTTTTCTTGGTCTTCGTCAGCCTGTAGCATTGAATCAACTGCAATTTCTACTCTAAAGCCCATTAAAGGGTCTTTAGTCAGCATTTGAATTGCTGGCATTACTAACATTTGGTCTGTTTCGCTAAGTTGTGCTGCGGCAGAGATTTTAATTAAAGTTTCAGGAGAGAAGTGTTTACACATGATTTGCGCTTTAATGCGGATAATCTCTTGTGCAAAGTACCCAACCTCATTTTGCATAGCTTTTAAGCGTAAACTAGCGTATTGACCTTTAATTTGTTGTGCTGTAGCTGTTTCATTAGCATTTGTTTGACCACGAATAATATCTGAAATACCAGTAATGTCATAAATCTGCTGTTTAACTTGCTCCATAGCAGTATAAGCATCACGTAATGCTGTGGCGATTGGTGTAATGTCAACTAAATCAATTGCGCCTTTAAGCCCTTGTTTTTCACTAAATGCTGACCAATTCTTAACAGGCAATAACGCATTGTCTTCACCTTCAGAAAATAACCTTACCAATTCAGGTACGGAAGCATCATATACACCACGCACTTTTAATGCCTTAATCAGACTGTCAATCCTATCTGAAAGCATATCAAGCTCTCTAGCTTGGTCTTGGTATAATGAGAAGTCAGGAACAGGCTCTAATGATTCATTAGTAAGCGTTGCATAAAGCGGTGGAGGGCATGGGAAGAAATTCTCTAACTCTAATGGGTCATCTCGCTTATCAAGAATTTTACCCATTGATTTACTTAACCAAATAGCTTGGCCACTTTCTTTATCCCAGATTTCGTACACAAGAGCTTGGTTCTCAACCTCTTGCGATTTCATCATCTTTTTACCAGCCTCTTCTGGAGAGGTATCAAGAGGAATAATGTTGCCTAGCTCTTCGCCAAATCTTTCTACCAATGCTGAACGACCAAGATAAACCTTGCGCCATACGGCTGTGGTTTCTTCCCATGTTCTCGCTACTTTGTGTCCAAAATCACGCCAATGGACATAATCTACAGGCGCACACTCATATTCTATGGCTTCAGGTTGTAATGATTCATTTTCAGCTTCATCAGCGTCTTCAGTAATCTGAAAACCATCATCAGGTGTGCCAAAATGGGGTTCATAACGTACCCATGCAACACCTCTACCACCTAAGAACCTATCTTGTACCGCATTATTCATGGCGGAACGATAATCAGGGTAATGCTCTACTTCAAATTCTAATGCACGTTGAAGTATCATTCCTGCAACACGCCCTACAGGGTCATTGTCACGAAATCTACGAGTAACTTCAGGCTTTGGTAGTCGTGAGAATACGGCAGGGATAATTGTCTGCACGTTAGACCATAGAATGTTAAATTTAGTCGTAGGGTCATTATAACCACGAGCATCATCACGATACCGTTTGATTATCTTCTCTGTACGACCTTCCCATTTCTTAAAGGTACGGTCATAGGTTGCAATAGCATTAACCCAATCGTTTACCTCTTGGTTAGGTAGTTCTTGATTAGCCATTATTCATTAAGCCGTAAATATACCAACACATAAAGCAGTGCAACCTGCACCAGTAGTAACTGACCATGCTCCTGATTGTGAAGCTAGTCCAAGTTCTAATGAATAAGAACCAGGCACTACAGTAGCACCACCTGTGGCTATAACAATTGAAGTAGAGCCATCAATAATAGTCAATGTAGCAGTTGCGGCAGTAATTACGTTGACAATAATACGTTGTAAAATATCACCTTTAGCACCTGCACCACCTAAAACTTGACCTGTTTGACTTACGGCAACGGTTTCATAAGCATAACCGTATGGATAACTAGCAATAGACATAATATTTCCTTTTTAACTGTTAATATCGTTGAAATGAAGGTTTTACTGATTTCCACATTTCGTTTAGTGTGAAGGATGGTTTACCTATCACTATACCACGCATTTCTTCTAATTTCTTTGGAGGGTCTTCTTCTTTTCTCCATGCAACCGCCAACATTCTAAAAGCATCCGCCCCATGTGACGTAAAATCATGTTTTGGCTTGTCTTTGAGCATTTTACGCTCGTCATCATACTCACGCTGGTATTCTCTAAGACATTTTACACCAAATTCAGTTTTTTCTGCATCAAACCAACATCTTTTAAGTAACACTCTACTCGCTTGAATACCGTCTTGCAAGCTCAAATTCGGGGCAATTCTCATGTTTCCTAGCCCAATTATGGCAGAAAGTTGCTCAATTATTGATTTTCCACCACTTGCTAGTGTTTTTGCTCTTGCATCATGTGGCAACCAATGTAACCCATAACGGTATGGCTTGCTCATGACAATTTCAGCATAATATTCTACATTTTCACCATTGGAAGAGTGATAATCTATTAAATGCACCTCGTCACCGCACACTTGATAAAACCATATAGAAGTATCATCAGAATAACCCAAATCCCAAGCTGTATGAACTGGAACTGTATCGTCATAGGCTACGGTGCAAATCCTACCGCTTTCCTCAATATCACGCATCTCTTTACCATAATAAGCCCCTAACACCGCAGAACTAAATGAACAGTAATACTCTTGACGGAAGAACGCTTCACCATAAGCCTCACCATGTTCAGCTTGCATTTCTATTAATTCTTGTGCCATCTGTTCTTTGGTAAAAATACCCGTATCATCTACAGTTAAAACTTGGCTGAACCAATCTTCAGATTTTTCGGCCATTTGGAACATATCATTAAAGTGATTTTTACCACGAGGGGTTGAATTAAACGCAGCCCATCCATTATTTTCCAATAACATAGGGCGTAGGTATGACCAACTTGACGGATTACTTAACGCATATTCAGAAAATACCAATCCTACAGGGGTAGAACCTACCAATGAGTTGTAATTGTCAGAACCCACTAATTGAAACATAGAACCGTTTAATAATTGGATAGACATTTCTTGCTGATTAGTGGATTTACGCATTTCAGGTGGGAAGGCTTCATCCAACCTTAATTTACCAGTATGCGGATTAATGGCTTGCCATAGGGCTTTACGACATTGTGAGTATTCAGGCATTAAATACCAAATATTACCCACACGTTCTTGTGAAGCACAAGCGCAATGATGTAGCATCACTGCATCTTTACCACTACGTCTATGCCAACTAACTACCGCCCTCTTACCACCATCACTTAAATACTTCCATAATGGTTTTTGATAATCACGGGGCGACCAATTATTTGGGAGGCTTAATTGAGTATTAGCCATTATTCTTGGTCAATCGTAATAGTATTATCTTCATCCTGATTTCTATTAATAATAATAGTAACCCCACTACCATTACTAGCAGTTTCAGGTTGAGTACCCCATATCCGTTTTTGTTCTACAGAAGCTCGCCAACTATAAGCTTTCCATGTATCTCTTGCTTTAGCACTTTCAAACACATCCGTAGCGTTTAATATCATTTCTTCGGCTGTGTCTAATCTATTGGCATGAAACTCTAATTGAGCAGCTTGGTATTCTGGGTCTTTACTTAAATATTGGCTAATAGCACTGCCAGTAACACCCAATTCCTCAGCAATCTTTTTGGTACTCATACCACCAGCAATCTTACTAATTATTTCTTCTCTGTGCGTAATAGCTACAGGCGGTTTACCCATAATTATTTCTCCTAATTATTTTATATCTTGTGTTGACAACTTATTATTAAATAGATTACCATAAGCGTATAGGAATTGCCAACCTGTAATTATAATTCTGGCAGTCTGCACATAATCCTTCAAATGCAGATAGTGGTAACCCCCAGCAGTTCGGGCATGACCACTCTAAATAACCCCCCTACTGGAAGTAGTAATTTTTTGTTCAATTTCGTTACAATCTGATTTTCAATTATAAAATAATTTGTTAAATAATAACCAATTGAATCGCTCGGCTATTCCCTCCGCTAGAGCAGGGGGGGGTGTTGCTTACCACATTACCTAATCAGAAGTAGGGTAGGTACAGATAGAGGGGGCAAGTACCGCTACCATGATAGTACCAAACACATTCCGACAATTCTTGTCCTGATGTGGAACGGTACGGATATAACCCCCCCCATGACCTATCTAGCAACACACCGAACCGCACCATATAAGCCTTCGGCTTGTGCGTGTGCGAGGCGTAGCGTGTGTGGGGATAGCAATACTCATACATTACACCATTACTACTCATACTATATATACAGATATTCATTAGCTATTGATTATGGTCTGATAGCTATCGCCTCCTCATGGGATTATGGCTGTTAAGTATACAGGTCTGTATAGTTTATATGATATTGCTTGGTTATATAAAATAATTAAAATAATGCTTGACATGGTTTTTGCTTATCTGATATTGTTCTATCTAGTACATTAAATGTACTTAATGAATTACAACACAATTGAAAAGGAATAAAACAAAATGGCTAATAGAATATCAAAGGCGCAATTAGAATATTTAATTGAACGCATCAACACTTTAACTAATAATCCTATGACTTATTCAACCCGTGACAATGGTCAATTTAAAGCTAACATTGGCCACTATCATTTATACGGTGCTTATGGCGGTATTGCCTTGCATCAAACAATGAACGAAGGCGGCGGTATTAATCAAATAATAGGCATAAGCAGCAAGCGTGAATTGTATGACCGTATGCAGTCTTTAATTTATGGCTTAGAAGCGAAAAGGGGATAATCATGTGGCAAACTAAAATATTTAAGTCTTATGATGCAATGACCAGCTGGATATTAAAACACCAGGCAAGCAACCAAATAGATATTATTTATATTAATAATGCTTATGGCGTTGAATATCGCCAATTAAGAAGGGTTTATTAATAACTAAAATTTTCGTTATGCTTATTCTATTGAGTAAGCATAGCGGCTGATTTTAGCCATAATTTAAACACAATTGAAAGGTCACTATTATGCAAACCTATAACGCAACATTTAAACAGTTAAAATTAGGTGTAGTATTTCAATCAAATAAATATGATTTAACGCAATGGGTTAAAACTTCCAGCAAAACAGCAAGACTGCTAGAAAATAATAAGGTTTTTTATTTCACTTTAAAAGAGCCTGTGCTTGCTTTGCATTTTCTTAACGATAATGATTTTTTGAGAGTTTAATCATGAGTAATCAATATATTTCACGCTATGCAAAACACGATACGCATTTTTTACGCACTAGCGATAAAAATTATTATTTTGAGCAAGACCCAATACATAAAACTGTAAAAGTGATTTATGCGGCTTGCTTTATTATTGGAATAGTATCATTAATATTTTTAGCTACCATGTAGAATAACTAGCTGATAATAGCATTTTAACAGGCGTTATTATTGGCTAGTCAATGTAATGATATTAGATTTATATTTAAACACGCCATAGGCGCTTAAAATGAGCTTAATGTCTAATTAATAGTAATTCAACACAATTGAAAAGAGAAAATCATGCAATTTAAGCAAAATATTGAAATAGGAGATACATTTTTATCAAATGGCAAGCATAAAAAACTTTGTACGGTTAGCGATATTTATAAAACGTACAATTCTAAGAATGAATTGGTTAAAACCTCTTATGTGGCTTTTCATTTATTTATGGGACAAACCATTTATGAGCGTGATATTTGCAAAGTTACAATTCAACGGGGATTAATAGGGGATTAATTAAAATGATTTTAACTATATGCTGTTTATATTTGGCTTTTATTATTTATAGCTGGAAGCCATAATTATGCTATTCAAAGATATTAAGTTAAACGATAGGTTTATGCTGTATGACCAGGATAATGACCAGCAATCTATTGGCGAGGTGTGGAACATAGTTTACTTGCCACAATCTCATAACCATTTAACGATTGTACATTTCAATGATGATTTAGGGACTTGCATTTATGGCGGATTGAATGAAACGATTTATAAATTTATGAGTTACTTAGGGGAATTAAAATGATTATTGAACTAGCTGCAATTGTATTTTTGTTTTATGTGATGGGCTGGTGGGCTTTAATTCCATTATTTTTGATTATAGCACTTGCAGAGTAATAATTTATTTGATAGTATTTAAATTAATTCATATATGCGGTATGGATTAGAGTCTTAAAGTTAGGTTTATTGGTTTAAATACCACCTGCCGCATACAGGATAAATCTAACTTTAGGGCTTTTTTTATGCCTGTTATAAGTGTGAACCCTTTAATAGCTTTATGCTTAATTTGGTTTATAGCTTTAGAATAAAAAATTCTTTAATTGGTCGGTGATGACTGCAACGGCAGCGATTAAAGATTATACCCATACTGTGGCAGCTATTGAAACATGGGAAAATAGGTGGCGAAGTCAGAGCCTATATAGCGAACGTCTGGCGAGTCATGTGGCTCCAACAAGCGATATGTAAAGGCTAAGTCTTAGGGCTTAGTCTGTCCACCAAAAGCGATAAAGAGTTAATAAGTAGTTTTAAAGAGTTTATAAAGGTTTAATATAAATCTAATGAATAGAATTGCGTTTAAATTTTAGGAATTATTAAAATGATTAAAACATTTAATTGGTCTAAATGCAAAATGTGCAATATGCAAAATATGCAATTTACATTATCAGCCTTGTACTTGGTTAAAATGCAGAATGAATGGATTTGTATTTAATTACAAATAATTTAATATTTATTTATTTAATACTGTACATTTTCGTGAATACTCGTGTACAATATGAAGTGTAGTAAGTAATAAAAAGTAATACAACCTTATCAACAAAATAGATTGGAGCAATAAAAATGGAATGGAAAAACGACAATAGTGGTAGCTTTGAAAATCCTGAAGCTGGTACATATAATGCGGTGTGTTATCGTGTTATAGACATTGGCACTCAAGAGCAAAATTATCAAGGCACTATCAGCATGAAGCCTCAAGTTATTATCGCTTGGGAGTTAGACGAAAATATGAAAGATGGTAGACCTTTCGTAGTTAGTCAATTTTATACTGCCAGCTTGAACGAAAAAGCTAAATTACGGCAGCACATGGCAACATGGCGAGGTAGAGATTTTACCGAAGCTGAATTAGCAGGGTTTAATCCGTTTAACTTAATCGGTGCGCCTTGTATGTTATCAATCTCAATCAATGAAAAGGGCAGAAGTAAAGTAACTGGCGTGGCTAAATTGCCTAAAGGTATGTTAGCTAAAAAGGCTGTCAATCCACAATGTTATTTATCATTGGATAAGGATAATTACGACCCTGCTATGTTTGATATGTTATCAGAGGGTATTAAAGAAATTATCAAAAAATCTGCTGAGTATCAAGCTGTAAGTGGTAGTCCTGCCCCTGTGGCAGATGATGACACGCCTTGGTAGAATAAATTAGCTATCCACCTAAGACGTGGGTAGCTTTTTTAATTGGATAAAACAAAATGACCGAACTAAAACGAGGCTTTCTATGTTAAATCTTAGGCCATACCAAGAAAAAGCAATTACATCTTTAAGAGAGGGTTTTTCTAATCACAAAACTCAAATGCTTTACGGTGCAACTGGTTTTGGGAAAACTGAGATAGCTATATCAATAATGAAAGCTGCCGCAGAAAAGGGTAATAAGGTAGCAATGATGATGGATAGGCGTGTATTGGTATCTCAAACCAGTGAAAGACTTACTAAGTATGGTATTCCGCATGGCGTTATGATGGCTAATAGCGAAATGTACAGACCTGATGAATTAATACAGATATGTTCAATACAGACATTGGAAGCAATGGAATCATTCCCAAATATTAAACTACTAATTCATGATGAAGCTCACACAAAACGTCAATCAATAAGCGATTTTATAAAAAATAGAAAGATAAATGCAATAGGTTTATCAGCTTCACCTTTTACTAAGGGGCTTGGACATATTTATTCAAACATAGTTAATGCGACAACAACAAAAGAATTGGTGGATAGTGGGTTCTTAACCCCTCTTAAAGTATTTATAGCAAGGCAAATAGATATGAAAGGTGCTAAGAAAGTTGCAGGAGAGTGGACGCCTGAAGATGTTACTAATAGGGCTAAAACTATTGTTGGTGATGTAGTGGCTGAATGGGAAAAGAAAACACATGAGTTTTTTGGTAAGCCTGTTAAAACGGTAGTTTTCTGTGCTGGGATTGCTCATGGTGAGGATTTACAGCGTCAATTTGGTATTTATGGCTATAATTTTGTATCTATCAGCTATAAAGATGATGATGAATATAAATCTGAAGTAATAAAAGAGTTTGCAAAGCCAAATTCAACAATTCATGGGTTGATTTCTACTGAAATTTTAGTTAAGGGATGGGATTGCCCTGACGTAATGATAGGAATATCAGCACGGCCTTTCTCTAAATCTTTTTCATCTCACGTTCAGCAAATGGGCAGAGTAATGAGAATTTTTAAAGATAAAAAATTTGCTTTATGGTTAGATTTTTCAGGTAATTACATTAGATTTCGTGATGATTGGGATAAACTTTATCATGAGGGTGTGGATAAGTTAGACAATCATGGTGAGAAAAGTAAGGTAGAGCCTAGCGATAAGGTGAAAGAGGCTTCTACTTGCCCTAAATGTAAGGCTATTTGGGAGTGGAAAACAACTGTATGTGCTAATTGTGGGTATGAGAAGGTTAGAAGTAGTGGTGTAGAAGTGTTGCCTGGTTCAATGGCCGAGTTAGATGCTCAATTATCAGCACCACCACCCGAAACACCTGATACAAAAGTATATACTTTAGAGTTTAAAAAACAGTTTTATGGTGAATTATTAGGCTATGTGCAAAAGTATGGTATGAAGCCTGGTTATGCTTTCTTTAAATATCAAGAAAAGTTTAAAGAGCCACCAAAATTAGGGCAGATAGCACCTATTCCACCTAGCCAAAATATGATGAAGTGGATTTTATCAAGACAAATAGCTTATAGAGCAATTAAGGGGAGAAAATGAATGAGTTGGCTCTTTTCGCAGGTGCTGGTGGAGGAATTCTTGGAGGAAAACTCTTGGGATGGAGAACCGTATGCGCAGTTGAGCGTGATGCCTACGCAGCACAAGTTCTGGCGCAACGACAAAATGATGGAATTCTTGAACCTTTCCCAATTTGGTCTGACGTTACAAGTTTTGACGGAAATCCGTGGTCGGGAATTGTTGACGTGGTATCTGGCGGTTTCCCATGCCAAGACATCAGCGCAGCAGGTAAAGGCGCAGGTATTGAAGGTGCAAGAAGTGGAATGTGGAAAGAGATGGCAAGAATTATTAGCGAGGTACGACCCACTTACGCATTTGTGGAAAACAGCCCAATGCTCACTACTAGAGGACTTGGAGTTGTCCTTGCAGACTTGGCCAAGATGGGGTTCAATGCGGAATGGGGCGTGTTATCTGCAGCCGATGTTGGCGCACTCCATAAAAGAGAACGTATATGGGTGTTGGCTACCAACACCAACATCAAGTATGTGGAGAGGCGCAGCAAAACAAAGATACATGGGTTCAAAAAAATACAGAGCTTCATTTACCCAGGAGTGGATAAGAGTGAGTCCGGATTGCGATCAGTACTTAAATCCGGATTATGCAGAAAGTTTAATGGGATTCCCAATCAAGTGGACAGACTTAGAGCCATTGGTAATGCACAAGTGCCACTATGTGCAGCAACCGCTTTCACCTTACTTAAAGAAAGATTAGACAAATGAAATTGCACCATAGAGCTAAACTAACTAACGACCAAGTTAAAGCTATGCGTACACAGCACCTAGCCTATGTAGTCGGCTATGAAACACTCGCTAAACGCTTTAACTGTGGCATATCAACCGCAAGAGATATATGTACTTATAGAACTAGATGGAGCGTATAAAATGGATTTCTTACAATTTGCTTCAGCCAATGGCTTAGTGATTGACCGATTAGTGAGTGGAAAGATAGCTAGATGCTCTACTACCTCACATCCACACAAGAAAAGTGGTGCGTACTTCTTTGATGGTGATTGGGGTTGGGTTCAAGATTGGGCTTCTATGCCTGAAATACAGCATTGGCAAACCGATAGAGTGATGTCTAATCGTGAAAAGCTAGATATGCAAGTCAGAATGGAAAGACAGAAAGCAGACCATAAAGCCGAACGTGCAAGATTGAACCTAGAGGCTGCAAAAAAAGCGGTTGGTATACTCGCCTCATGCAAAGCAGATAAACACGCCTATCTCGCTAAAAAGGGCTTCCCTGACGCTATTGGCAAGACAATAGTAGTAGATGGTGAAAAGAAGCTATGTATTCCCATGATGTTTAACAATCAAGTGGTGGGATTGCAGATAATTAACGAGAATGGCGAGAAGAAGTTTTTATTTGGGCAACGCACTAATTACACCTCATTCAACATTGGGGATAAAGGCTTGACCGTAGTTTGCGAGGGATATGCCACGGGATTATCTATTAAAGCTGTGTTAAACGCATTAAAGATACCAAGCAAAGTGGCTGTATGCTTTTCAGCGAGTAACTTAACCAAGATAGCCAAACAAACCGAGTGTGTTGTTATTGCCGACAACGATAAATCTGGAACGGGTGAGAAAGCTGCGATTGAATCTGGTAGAAAGTTTTGGTTACCACCAGTAGTAGGGGAAGATTTTAATGATTACTGGCAAGCTGAAGGCACTTTCAAAGCAAGCCAATTATTGAGGGAGTTTATCAATGGCTAATTCTGAATGGAAAATAGGGGATAACTACTTTGTTCAAAATCCTACCCACATTATTGCAAAATACAATATAAACAATGGCACTGAAGCGGTTTATTATTTATTTGAAAAAGTGGGTAGCGACTTAAATAAAAGTAAATTGATTGGTAAATTTAATTCTGCTAAAGAGGCTAAAGTATATTATGCAACCGAAATTGAACCGAACCAAAAAATGCCGAGTGTGCCGAACCTCTTTTAGCCCTCGTAACTCCACTCAAATAGTGTGTGGGTGGGAGTGTGCAATAGAGTTAAACAATGTCCAACGTATCAAGAAAGATAAAAAGGAAACTAGAGATGCAAAACTTAGACTTAAATCAAGAGCAGAATGGGCAAAAGAAGCCCAAAATGCGTTCAACAAATATATCCGTGAACGTGATAAGTCCGAACCGTGTATATCCTGTCAGCGTAGACATAGTGGACAATACCATGCAGGCCACTATCGGAGTGTTGGAGCTATTAGTTCGCTCCGCTATAGCGAGCTTAATGTCCACAAACAGTGCGCTCCATGTAACAACCATCTCAGTGGAAATATCGTCAACTACCGAATCAACCTAATTAAGAAAATAGGGATAGAGAAAGTTGAGTGGCTGGAATCGTATAACGAGGTTGTTAAATACACGATTGATGACTTAAAAAGAATTAAGAAAGAATATGTTGACAAGTTCACGAACATGAATAATAATGAATGAACTTAACAAGGAGAGCAAAATGCGTGTGACAAACCTAGAAGGATTGCCAGAGATTTTAGTCAAGATGGTATCAAGCCAACGTAAACCTAAAGTTGATTCCATTAGCTGTACCGAGCTTATTGATAGCCCAGCTATCCACCACATGAAGTTAGAGCATTGGGATGACTTGGAAGTTGATGCTAGTGATTTGATTGCAGCAGGATTGGGAACGGCTTTTCACCACTACATTGAAACTTTTGCAAATCCCACTAATTCAGAAGTTGCATTGGATGGTATGTTTGGCAACTTCAAGATTACAGGTACAGCCGACTACATTGAGGATGGTGTAATTACCGATTGGAAAACTACTCGTGTTTGGTCAGTCACCATGTCAGACAAGTGGATTAAGAAAGTTGAGGAACAGCTTAACGTCTATTGTTGGATGGCTAGACAACAAGGGGATGAAATTAAGTCACTACAAGCATTGGTAGTTCACCCTGATTGGAAGCGTAGCGAGATGATGCGGTCAGATAACTACCCTCGTAAGAATTGGCAGATGTATAAATTCAACCCGTGGCCAACCGAAAAGATTGAGAAGTTTATCGCTGATAGGATTGCTTTATTCTTAGATAAATCTTACCAATGTTCAGATGATGAAAG
>JACCDP011221259.1_pt1 | contig 15712 bp, 15 predicted proteins | sample 7445841 | NCBI WGS metagenome assembly JACCDP01 (sample SAMN15323441, study PRJNA562643) | freshwater metagenome | isolation source: river surface water | place: USA:Blue River Watershed | collected 2017-08-17 | reverse complement strand
TCAAACTCTCTATAAAAAAGTTGATTCTAGTTCATGTTTTAAATTATCTGGTTTGTTCTTGTATAAAGAAAAATTGACGTTATTGTTTGTCTTGTTTTGCTTAGTTTTCAAAGATCAGTGCCCCACGATTGCTCTCGCAAAAAAAGGTGTCCCTTTTAGACGTGTGCCTTATAAGATTACCAACATCATGAGAATAAGTCAAGAAATAGTTAAGAAAATTTTTCTTTTTATTTCTACTACTTTTTCAAAGATTTAGGCAGTCTTATACAACCTAGTTTTACGTAGGCGCAAGTTAGATTAAATCATATTCAATTTTTAATTGCAAGTAATATTGTTCAAGTTTTTAGAAACATCGATTCTAGCGATCAATTTATTGTTAAAGAAAAGGACATTTATGACGTTAAAGCTGAGGAAATAATGTTGAATTTTTTTGCTGCTTCGATTAACTCGTGGCGAAACTTAGGATGGGCAATTGCAATTAATCGCATTGCCCGAGTTTGAGTATCCATACCCCGCAAAGAGGCAACCCCAAATTCTGTGACCACATAATCGACATCATTTCTTGATAAACTAACCACTGCCCCTGGTTTTAGGAAAGGGACAATTTTACTAATTTCTTTTCGCTCACCTGTGGTTGAGTCTTGAATCATTGCCGTTGAATGCAGGGTAATAAACGATTTTCCATCTTGAGATTTTACTGCTCCTGTCGCTGTATCTGCTTGTCCACCAGTACCAGAAAAAGGTTTGGGACCAATACTCTCTGAACAACATTGACCGGTTAAGTCTACTTCAATGGTTGAATTAATCGAAATTTGATTTGGATTTTGTTTGATAATATCAGGATTATTCACGTAATTTGCATCCATCATCAAAACATTTGGATTCAAATGAACAAAATCATAAAGGGCTTTGTTACCAGCAATAAACGTGCAAACCATTTTTCCCGGATGCAAATGTTTTTTGGCATTCGTAATCGCCCCAGCTCGGTAAAGTTCAAGCATGCCGTTGGTGAACATTTCCGTATGGATACCTAAATCTTTTTTTGTTTTTAATGCGTGGGCAACAGCATTGGGAATTCCACCGATGCCTAATTGTAAACATGCTCCATCAGGAATTAGCGGGGCAATCAATTGCCCAATCATGATATCTTTTTCATCGATGGTTTCATCTTTTAATTCGGCAACAGGGTATTGTGTTTGCACGAGAAAATCAACTTCATGCATGTCAACCACCGCATCACCATGGGTAAATGGATAATGCGGGTTGACTTCTAAAATGACGACTTTAGCTGCTTTAATCATTCTTTTTTCATACACATTTGAAAGTGATAAAGAAATTTTTCCTTCCGCATTTGGCATGCTGGCAGCGCCAATAAAAAGATCGGGTTGCGGATGGGTTGCTAACCATTTAACACCAGCTTGATGTAAATGATTCGGAATATAACGGATGTTGCCGTGGTCGTATGCTTGCCGTAAAGGTTTGGATAAAAACCATGTATGCACGGTAAACGATGAGTTGAAGTGAGGGTCAGAAAAATAAGGATGACTTTGTAACGGTAAGCAATTGAGAATCGTTACATCCTTAACGCTCTTTGCAATCGTATGCAGTTGACTTAAAAACATTTGCGGTTCACATGCCACCATGCCAACCACAATCTTCATATGCGATTGCACCATTGCTAAAACTTGATGGGGTTGAATCCACTTCGGATGTTTCATTTGATCCAGCCTCTCATTGTTTTTATTATAAATCAATCAAAAGAAAAACATCACCTTTATCGGTGATGTTTGTATGCTTGAATCAGGTTAATTAACGACGACCGCCGCTACGTGATGCAGCGAGGAAGCGGAGAATTCTTAAGAAAATATTGATGAATGAAATGTATAAACTGAAGGCAAGATACATGGCTTCTCCATTGGTAATATCTCCGCTTGCCGCAATTTGTTTCACAAACCAAACTTGGTAGGCGACGATCAATAAAACCACACCAAAAATGCCAAAGGAGATGAACCAATCCATGGAAACACTGCCAATAAAGATGTTGACAATACTTAATATCAATAAACCTAACATGGCCACGAATGCAAATTGTCCAAGACCTAATAAACTGGTTTTAGTGGTGGCGCCATAGGCAGCAAATGCACCAAACACAAACGCAGAAATACCAAAGGCAGTACCAATCATTTGAATCGGATATGCAAACGGCAGTGTTGATAAAACCACACCCATGCTACCCGCATATAAAAAGAAAGGGACCGTTGGATTGCCAACGCCTCGCCGAAAACCGCCAAATAAAAACCAGAGATAACTGATGAACAAGGTGATGATGCTACCAATCATTAAGCCACTGTAAATTGTTTCAGAAATCAGACCATTAAATATCGCGAAAAAAACAACAAGCGCCATGACTGCCGTGACGGCTAATGCCAAAGCCATCCACGTAAAAACTTTCACCAATGGTGAGGTTGTACTTGAAGTGGCATACGTTTGATATGGACGTTCCATGAATTGACCTCCTAAATATAATGTAAATTAACAATAGCAAATTGATTGCAAAAAGAAAGCAATATGATTCAAATTAAATTAAATCTTAACGAAGCATATTGGTGAGCAGTTCTTCAAATGTGGTTACATTTAAAGAAGCACCACCAACGAGCGCGCCATCGACATCAGGTTGGGTTAAGTAATCTTTAATATTGTTGGGTTTTACACTTCCACCATAAAGAACGAGTGTTCGTTGCGCGGCATCAAGATTAAACATTTCTTCAAGACGTTCACGAATATAGTTGGCAATATCTTGGGCATGTTCTTTACTGGCATTTTTACCGGTACCAATGCTCCAAACCGGCTCATAGGCAATGACAACACGTTGTAAATGATCGGCGATCATTCCTGCTAAACCGACAAATAATTGATCACGAATCACCGCCTTGGTTCTACCATGATCATAATCATCACTGGATTCACCAACACAGTAAACCACGGTCATCCCTTCGGATAAGGCTTTTAACATTTTCTTGTTGCAAATTAAATTCGTTTCACCGAAATAATTGCGCCGTTCAGAATGACCCACCAAGGTCCAATCAATGCCAATTTCTTTCAGCATCGGCACACTAATTTCACCGGTGAATGCGCCATGATTTTCAAAATGGATGTTTTGGGCACTGACAATTAAACCAGGATTATGTTGTTTAACAGTCGCCAATGATAAAAAGGTGGGAGCAACACCTAGTAAAACATGATTCGCTTTTGCTTTTTCGACTAAAGGAATAGAAGCCTGAGCAAATTTAGTTGCTTCGGCAATGGTCAAATTCATTTTCCAATTGCCAAGCAGTAATTTTTTTCGCATGCCGTTATCCTAAAATGACATCGATGCCTGGTAAATGTCCAGCATTTTCAATCATTTCTAAAGAAGCACCGCCGCCAGTCGATACGTGGGAGAAATCATTCATGAATCCAAATTGAGCAACTGCAGCAGCAGAATCACCACCACCACAAACGGTAAAAGCTTTTTTCCCTAAGACGCGGATCGCTTGGCAAACTGCTTCTGTGCCTTTGGTAAATTGTGGTTTTTCAAAAACACCCATCGGTCCATTCCAAAATACGGTTTTTGCTTGCAAAATAATTTTCGTAAATTTAGCAATAGTTTTGGGACCAATATCCATACCCATCATCGTCCCACGAATTTCGCCTTCATGAATTTCGATTTTGGTAGGATTATCAAACGCATCACTCACAACGTAATCATCTGCAAAAATTAATTTACCTTTGGCTTTGGCAATCACACCACGAGCGTAGTCAAGTTGATCGGCCTCAAATGGAGAAGTACCAATCGCTTTACCCTGTGCTTTTAAAAATGTATAGGTCATCGCACCACCAATCAAGACGTAGTCACACTTAGCCAGTAATTCATCAATCACTTTAATTTTATCGGAGACTTTAAATCCACCCATGATGGCAACATAAGGACGATCACTAGGATTCACTTGCACAACTTTTGCCAGTGACTTCACTTCTTTTTCAACAAGGTATCCAATCGCAACTGGCTTTCCTTGTTTTTTTAATAATTCAGGAATACCAAAAGTAGAAGCGTGTGCGCGGTGGGCACTCCCAAATGCATCCATGACAAATACATCGGCTAACTGGGCCCATGTTTGTGCCAAGGTGAGATCATTTTTTTCTTCGCCAACTTCATAACGCGTATTTTGTACCAACAAAACTTGCCCATCTTTCAGCGCATTCACTAAGCTTTGTAAACCAGGACCTTTGGTGTCTTGAGAAAACACCACAGATTGTTTTAACAATTCTCCTAAGCGAACGGCAACCACTTGCAAGTTATTCTTTTTCTTTTCTTCATCGACTTTAGCAGGTTCTTTGTGAGAAATTTTGCCTAAGTGAGAAAGTAAGATTAAACGTGCGCCCTTCGAAATTAAATATTGCAAAGTTGGTAAAGCAGCGACGATGCGATTATCGTCACGTATTTTACCTTCCTTCAACGGAACATTAAAATCAACTCTGACAATGACTTTTTTACCTTTTAGATTCGTTAAACTTGCTAAATTTTTCATATATTCTCCTTTGGTAAAAAAAACACTCACGGCAACCGTGAGTGTTTTGTTTTGTTTTCTTTACTTCAAGCCCAGGACAGTTGCAAATTGCTTCACTAAGCGAATATATTGTGAAGTGTAAGAGTATTCATTGTCATACCAAGAAACAATCTTTAATAATTGCTTACCTTCGGCATTGACAAGTAATTTGGTTTGGGTGGCGTCAAAGATTGAACCAGCAGTTGAACCGATAATATCGGAACTAACGATTTCATCTTCGGTGTATTCTAATACATGCTTTAATTTACCATTGGCAGCTGCTTTGAATAATTGGTTAACTTCTGCTTCATCTTTGACTGGTTTCTTTAAGGTGACGGTTAAATCCACTAAGGAACCATCAATGACTGGAACTCGTAAGGCACCACCATTTAAACGACCTTTAACTTCAGGGATGACCATATGTAATGCTTTAGCAGCACCGGTTGAAGAAGGAACAATATTAGCAGCAGCAGCGCGACCACGACGGTTATCACCTTTTTTGACTAAGTCTAAAGTTGTTTGATCGTTGGTATAAGCATGGACGGTTGTCATAAAACCAGTATCAATACCATAGGCATCATTTAACACTTTGACTAACGGCGCTAGGCAGTTGGTTGTGCAGCTCGCCCCGGAAATAACATCCATATCCTTGGTTAATTTACCTTCGTTAACGCCGAAAACGTACGTTGGGGTATTTTCATCGGCAGGAGCAGAAATAATCACACCGCGGGCTTTACCGGCAGTGATATGAACTTTAGCATCTTCTTTACCTTTAAAACGACCAGTGCATTCCAAGACTAAATCAGCACCAAATTGTGACCAATTAATTAAGTTAGGATCGGCTTGACCTAAGACCGGAATCGAACGGCCATTAAAGATGATGGCTTTACCATCAGCTGACGTTTCTAAAGTACCACCGGTAAAACGCCCATGAGTGGTGTCATATTTTAATAAGTAAGTGAGAGTTTTCGCATCGGTTAAGTCATTGATTGCGACCACATCAATACCGCCAACTTCAACGATTCTACGGAAGGATAAACGGCCAATTCGCCCAAATCCATTAATTGCAACTTTAATTGCCATATAAAGGCCTCCTGGTATTTTTACCAAAAGTATTATATAAGATTATATTTAAAGAATAAAGGGTTTTAAATCAACTTTAAATGGCTTTGATTCCCTTAAACAAAGTAGCCAAATCAATCGATAAAGCAAAGGCGATTTTTTCAAGAACTTTTACGGAAGGATTTCGCCTGCCTCTTTCTAAATCCGATAAATAATTTCGATTAATATTCGCTTCGAGGGATAAGCTCAATTGCGACCAGCCTTTTTCAGATCGTAAGTAGACAATCCGTTTTCCGAGTTGTTGCAAAATGGTCATGGGGTGCCCTTCAATTTGTTTGCCAACACCATAAGACTACGAAACAAATGGTTAAGTTGGCTTTTACTAATTGGTTTTTGATAAAAGTGGGACATCATCTTCGCAAGTTCTTCGAGACTACTTGAATCATGTTTTAGTCGCAATCGTGATAATTTCTCAAGCTTGGAATTTTCTAAATTTTGTAAGCCGATAACACGGTCAATTAACTTAATCGCTTGTCTTTGTTTCTTTGCAGCGGCAATCGTTTTCGCCATATTTGCGTTTTCGCAAATTTGTAAGCGATTTTCAGAATTAGAAAAATCTCGAGCGACTCTTACATTTTCATATTCTAAGGTCGCTTCCGTCGCCCCCATAAAAATGAGAAAATCAGCAATCTGATCCGATTTCTTTAAGTAAAGAATATATTTGCCTTTTCTCGCTATGAGCTTAAAGGAAAATCGTAAACTCTTAACCTGCTTGAGTAAACGTTGAATCTCCGTTAAGAAATCCTCATCATCACTGCTCATTTCTAGATGGTATGAGGAACTTGAAGGATGGTTCACGCTGCCATTGGCAAGAAATAATCCGCTGAGATAACCTGCAATCGCATCCACACTGCCAAACTGTTTTAAATAAATTTCCGGCGAGGAATCGAAATCCAAATGAATCGTTTTCAAAATGTTACTAACGTGTTGTTCAAAAATAATCCAATAAGTTTGCCGTTGACTAAACCGAGGTGATTGACGATATTCAAATGTTGGATTGACCTTTAAAACACTTTTACTGATTTGATAGAGAAATTGGGCGATTTTCGCATAGCGAGTAGACAAGGTTAATTTTTCATGTTGTTTAGAAAAAACATACCGACCATTAGCCTTAACAAAACCTGCAAACATCGCAAGCTTGCGATCCTTGTCATAAGGCTTTGTCGTCAATTCTTCTTTAACAAATGCTGTAAAAGATTGCAGTTGAGAATTCATTCTTGATCCGTATGTTTATGAATATCGCGATGAATCATTAAAATACCCAAGGGAAATTGAGCTTTTAGTTTTTCACCCAGGGCTTGAGCAAAAACCACAGAACGGTGGCGACCACCGGTACAGCCAACAGCAATCTCATAAAAGGGTCTTTCTTCCTTAATTAATTGCGGAATCATCACCTGAAGATACTGCTGTGCTTGCTGTAATAATGCTTTAAACATTTGTTGAGATTGAACAAAATCAATGACCGGTTGATCTAATCCTGAAAGAGATTTTAACGCCGGTTGATAATATGGATTCTCTAATACCCGTAAATCAAAAACAAAATCGGCATCAAGGGGAATGCCATGTTTGAATCCAAATGAAACCAGACCAATCGTTAAATGACTTTGATTGGCACTAAACATGGCGATTAACTGCTGTCTAAATTGGGTAACCGTGAAGCCGGTACTATCAAACATCACATCTACTTGCGTTCTTAACGATTCCACAAACGCTTGATCACGTTGAATCGCCTGCATTAAGGTGTACCCTTCCGTTTGCAACGGATGCAAGTGACGGGTGAGTTTATAACGTGAGACTAAATCAGTTTCTTTGGCAATTAAACAAAGCACTTTTGCTTTTAATCCAGGAATTTTTTTAGTAGCATCGATCGCTCTTTGAGCATTAAATAAAGACACAATTACCACGGTTTTCGTTTGGGTCATCTGCGCGTGAATATGTTGAAATAATGATAAAAATAAATCCGCAGGAGGGTTTTCAATACATTGGTACTTCATTTCTTCAAACGCTAAAACAGCAGTGGATTTCCCCGCTCCAGACATCCCCGTTAAAATAATCAATTCAGATTTCATGATTAAATTATAAGATACTTTCTTAAGGAATTAGCGGTTGATAAACTTGGCAAGCTCTTTGACAACTAATTGCCCCTGGGAAATGACATTTTTAACTCTTCTTGTCGCCTTGGCTTGTAAGTCACCAATGATAAATAATCCAGGAATCTTGCTAACGCCTTCTCGATTCGCGATTGCAAAACCATCTTGATCTAAAAGCGCTTTAAATTTTAGTAATGGTTGCGCATTGGGGACCCAACCTAAAATGGGAAAAATACCATCGAGTAAAATTTCTTGTTCCCCATGGACGATGGTTTGATACCGTAATCCCGTGACAACTTCTTGGCCCAACACTTGTAAAGGGGTCGCCCCTTCAATCATTGTGACGTTGGTTAATTGGTTTAATTTGACCAACCAATTTTGTGGAGCTAAACCAGGTTGAGGTATTAAAACATGAACATGGTGACAAAGGTTGGCAAGAAAAATAGCTTCTTCCATCGCGTGTAAGTCTGAACCAATAACCGCGATATCTTTGTCTTTAAAGAAACCACCATCGCAAGCAGGACAATAACTGATGCCTTGACCTAAAAAAGTTTCTGCGCCAGGAATCGTTAATGGTTTTTCTTTGGTCCCAGTCGCCATGATCACAGCCAGACTTTGATAAACGCCTGTGTCAGCAGTAATGTTAAATAACGTTCCTTGTTTTTCAATCGCTTGAACATCACCATACGTGGATTGAATTCCTTTTTTCGTTAACGCATCATAAAGTTCTAAACCAAATTGTTGGGCAGCAACATGTTCATATCCTGGAAATCCCTCCAAGGTTTGATAGGTGTTGAGTTTACCGCCTGGCATACTTTTTTCTAAAAGGATTAATGAGTATCCAGCTTGATGCGCAGCTAAAGCTGCACTCATTCCCGCTGGTCCAGCTCCGACGATAACGACATCGACACGTTGACTCATTTGAGATACTCCTTAATTTGATCGAAATGATGAATCCAATAATTGGGTTGAATATCTTGCGTAAATTTTTTGAAACCCCAAGTAACCAAAGCGGTATCTACACCAGCAGCTTTTCCGGCAAAATAATCATAGGTTGTGTCACCGACAAACAAGGTATTTTTGGCAGATTGTTTAAAATGTTTTAAGGCTAACAAAATTCCTTCTGGGTCTGGTTTTGGTTTCTTTACTTCATCTAAACTAATCACGAATGGGAAGGCATCTTTTAAACCAATCACTTCTAAGGTAAATAAAGCATTGATTCTCAGTTTAGAAGTAACAATGCCCACTGGTATAAGACGATCTTTACAATAGGATAACAACGATTGAATGCCAGGAAAGGCAACGGCAAAGCGTGGATAAAATTCTCGCGCTTTTACTGCAAATGCCTTTGCAAGTTGTTGAGGATCTTCTTGTGGAAAATATTGTTTTAAGGTTTCCACGAGGGGTGGTCCAGAAATTTTGATTAATTCATTTAAAGTTGTTTTTTTATTGGGTGCGTAACGTTCAATAAAACTAATCATCGTTTGCACCATGACCAATTCCGTATCGGCTACGGTACCATCTAAATCAAAGAGAACAAGGGAATATGGTTTCATGTTATTTTTTTAGTTTAGGTATCACAAGGTGATTGATGAAAATCGCCATCAAACCAACCCCAAAGAACACCCAACCCCAAATAAAACTCCAATCACCAGCATTGCCCATGTTATATAGTGGATTGCGTAAAGGTTCCATGATACCACGTGTTAAACCATACCACACCAAATACATTAAGGCTTGGTCGCAAGGTTTTTTTACTGTTTTCAAACCTTCACCAACCGCAAATCGAATCACAAAATACCCGGTTAGGTTAATGAGGGATTCAATGAAAAATAACGGCACTCTAAAACTGCCGTTGATGGTCATTTGTTGACGAATAAACGTTGGTAACCACATCCATTGGTTAACATCGGCAACAGCGCCGTATACTTCTTGATTAAAAAAATTACCCCATCTTCCAATCGCTTGGGCAACCAGTATTGTCGGCACCCCAATATCAATAGCGCGAATAATATTAATATCTTTTCTTTTCAATAAAACATACAAGATGCCAACCAAAGCCCCACCGAGGGCACCGCCCATGATCGCAAGGCCGCCTTCCCAAATCGCAAATATTTTCCAAAGGGGTTGACTGGCAAATTCTAATTCCCATTGACCCCAAACGTACCATAATCTTGCGCCAAGAATGCCAGCAGGAAAAGCAATCACAAACACATCTTCAACATAACCTTTTTTCTTTCCTAACTTGATGAATTCTCGTTCGGATAAGGTATAGGCTAAAAATGCACCACTTAAAATAAAAACAGCATAGAAGGTAACCAGGGGATTATCAAAAGGAATGCCTTTTGGTAAAGGATACTGTAATGCCGGCTCAATCGCCTCTAATCCCATGAAGAATAAAATAACAGTGGGAAAAATAAATAAAATCACATTTGTCATCATCATCGGTTCAAACTGAGGCGCGAGATGATGGTGCTTCCATAAATACCGCGCGGTAAGGACCCATAATCCGGCCAGTAATGATAGAAATGGAAAAAAGAAACTAAAAAAAGCATTTGCCTCTGAACCCCAAACTAAAGCTAAAGATAACAATCCAAATCCAAAAGCCGTTAACACCATCCACAGAAAAAGATATTGGCCTTTCAAAATCCATCGATTGGTTTTACTCGCAATTGGTCTAAAAACTTTTAAAGCTTGCCACCATTGCTGACTGGCAAGATATAACGTTGCCATTCCTGCAACCAAGAAAATGCTGGAGATAAGATTCATGGAATACCTCTTAGGGTTATTTTAAGTGAATCATTGTCAAAATGAAAAGAAAACTTAGCGTAAATAGTTTTTTAGAAATTGTCCCGTGTAAGAGGCTTTCACTTTCGCTACTGCTTCTGGGGTTCCCTCTGCAACAATTTGCCCACCGCGATCGCCACCTTCTGGTCCTAAATCAATAATGTAATCAGCCACTTTGATGACATCGAGATTATGTTCAATCACTAAGACGGAGTCACCATTGGCAACGATTGCTTGTAAAACTCTTACTAACCGCGCGACATCGTCAATGTGTAAACCAGTCGTTGGTTCATCTAAAATATATAACGTTTTTCCCGTTGGCCGTTTTTGTAATTCAAAAGCAAGCTTAACCCGTTGCGCTTCTCCACCGGAAAGGGTGGTCGCAGATTGTCCCAATTTCATGTATCCTAAACCAACTTCATGAAGGGTTTTTAAACGCCGGGCAATTTCAACACGGTTGGCAAAAAAACCTTGGGCATCATCGACCGTTAATTCTAAGACATCATGAATATTTTTATCCTTGAAAGTCACCATCAACGTTTCTTCGTTATAACGTTTACCTTCACACGCCTCGCATTTAACATAAACATCGGGTAAAAAATTCATTGGGATTCGCTTCACACCATCGCCTTGGCAGGCTTCACATCGGCCACCAGGTACATTAAATGAAAATCTTCCCTTATCGAAACCTCTGGCTTTCGCTTCTAATGTTTCCGCAAATAAATCTCTGATTTCATCAAACACTTTTGTATACGTAGCCGGGTTGGATCGCGGGGTTCTTCCAATTGGTTCTTGGGAAATGTTAATCACTTTATCCAAATGTTGTAACCCGTCAATTCGGCGATGCTCACCTGGCGTGACATCGGCATCATTAAGTTCCTTGAGAATCTGTTGATACAAAATATCATTGATGAGTGTTGACTTTCCACTTCCAGAAACACCGGTAATCACCACCATTTTTCCTAAAGGAATACTGACATTAATATTTTTTAAGTTGTTGGCTTTCGCGCCAATGATGTCGATACTTTTACCATTGCCTTGTTGATGGGTTTTAGGAACAGGTATCATTTTTTGACCCGATAAATATTGCCCGGTAATCGATCGTGGACTTTGGATAATATCGTCAATTTTACCTTGGGCAACCACTTCACCACCAAGTGCCCCTGCACCAGGCCCAATATCGACGATATAATCTGCTTCTCTCATCGTTTCTTCATCATGTTCGACGACGATGACGGTGTTACCTAAATCTCTCATAGCCTTTAAGGTGTTAATTAAACGTCGGTTATCACGCTGATGTAAACCAATACTCGGTTCATCTAAAACATAGAGCACACCGGTGAGTTGTGATCCAATTTGGGTTGCTAAGCGAATCCGTTGCGCTTCACCACCTGACAAGGTCATCGCCATTCTTGATAAGGTTAAATAATCTAAACCAACATTCATTAAAAAACCAGCACGTGAAAGGATTTCTTTGATGACCAATCGGGCAATGGTGCGTTCAGTTTCACTCATCGTTTTTTCAGTTTGCTGCATCCATTCGATAAATTCGTGCATCGATAATCGTGTGGATTCGTCAATATTTTTTTTGCCAACTTTGACACTGAGCACTTGCGGATTTAAGCGCGCGCCTTTACAAGTCGTGCATTCACGATCCATAAAGTATTTTTCATAAAATTCTCGCATCATTTCGGATTGGGTTTCATTATATAAGCGTTCTAACTTTGCTTTAATGCCTTCAATAAAATCAAAACGATTGATGATGTTGCCCGAGGCTGACCGTAATTGATATTGGTGCATTTTCGGCGAACCAAATAAAATGACTTTTTGTTGTTCTTTGGTTAATTTTTGATAAGGTACATCCAGTGGAATGAGATATAACTCACAAAGTTTTTTAAATTCTTGCCAATATAAATTCGGGGTACCAATCATATTTTTAAAAAACGTAATCGCTCCCTGTTGAATCGATAAACTTGGGTCAGGAATCATCCGTACAATATCCGCTTCTCTTTTGATGCCAAGACCATGGCAATCTGGGCAACTACCACTTGGAGCGTTAAAACTAAATAATCGCGGTTCTAACTTAGGCACTGAGAAACCACAATATTTGCAGGCGTGATGCGAAGAAAATAAGTGATCTTGGTGACCATCATGACCGATGACATATCCTTTTGACCAATCAAGCGCTAAGGTCACCGCATCAAAGAGACGGGTTCTTGATTCAGGATTTACCATCAATCGATCAATGACAATATCAATCGAATGCTTTTTATTTTTGTCGAGTGTGGGCACGTCATCAAGCCGATAAAACGTACCATCCACTCGAACCCGTTCAAATCCTGAGGTTTTAATTTTCGTGAAAGTATCTTTATGCGTTCCTTTTTCGTTTTGCACCAGGGGCGAAAGAATTTGCAATTTTGTTTGCAGTGGAAATTGACTCATCACATTGACAATTTGAGTGGTGGTAAAGGATAAGATTGGTTCTTGATGAGTAGGACAATAAGGCACGCCCACACGGGCAAAAAGTAAACGCAAGTAGTCATAAATTTCGGTAACGGTACCGACAGTTGAACGAGGATTATGAGACGTGGATTTTTGATCAATCGAAATCGCCGGGGACAGGCCTTCGATGGATTCAACATCAGGTTTTTCAACGTTACCTAAAAACTGCCGGGCATAACTGGATAAAGATTCCACATATCGCCGTTGCCCTTCCATATAAATTGTGTCAAAAGCAAGCGTGGTTTTACCACTACCTGATAAACCGGTAAACACAATTAATTGGTCTTTAGGTAAGGTTAAATTGATCGACTTTAAATTATTTTCTCGCGCTTCTTTAATGACGATATGCTTTCGGTCCATCTGGTTTTCCTCAAACCATTATTATAAACCTTTCAATTCGAAAACATACCAATTCGCCCACACCCCTGGTTTAGAAAGAAGGTTGATTCATCACCCCTGAGAATAAGATCAATCCTTGACTATTCACAACAAAGTATAAGTAAGAGCGATCGAGGGTTAAGGAAACTTTTGCAGGGGTTGGCATCGAGGTCACACCGACATCGGCTTCCGTAATCGCCGCGGCTTCCATCCCTGCTTCTAAAAAATCCATCCGTACATGTTGCACCAAATTTTGCACATAGGCTCCAGGAAGGGCATTGGATAAATCCGCTTCTTCAGGTGAAAATAATGAAGCAATTTGTGGCGCCACTGCCAATAAGTTTTCTTTTAAATCCAATTTCATCTTTGTGGTTGACTTGGGAATGGTTAAGCGAATGCGTTCATTTTGATTGGTTTGCGTTAAGGCAGAACGAATTAAATCAAAATAAGGATCATCCAATAAATCAACCGGCTTGAGATTGCCCTTCGGTAAAACGTAGACAACACGATAGTCTCCATATGCTTCATCAACGCCAAGGGTAAAGTTTGGTTGGTCTAAATATAGCGTTTCTTGGGTTTCTTTTTGCATATACGTAACTTCTGAAATCACCGAGTCATCGCTGGTATTGGTAAAGGCACCCGTTTGTGAAACAGGGGTAAAAGCATGTAACCAATTTGCTTTCAAATATAAGGTATTAAATAAGCTAAGTACTGTATCTTGATTCATCGTTAAGTCTGAAGGTTGCATACTTAAGAATCGATTGGTTCGTTGATTCAACCAACCTGCAATCGCTTCTTTGCCTGCATCATCAAATGCGGTATGAAACACTTCAGCGAAATAATCGCCTGCAAGGGTCAATAAATAGTCTTCATTTACCGTGATATCTTCACGAACAAAAACACCATTGCCCAATTGCGATTGGGCCCGGGTGAAAGTATTGCCACTGATGGTGATCTCATCTTTAAAATAGGTATCAATAAAAACTTGATTACTTTCTTGACGAAAGGAGAGCCGATCATCAATCCCTAATACATTTGTTAACGCAATTTCAGTTTCACCACTGGCAGCTTCAAGTAATAAACTCAAGGCAACGTAAGCAGATAATGGTGAATAAACGATGTTATCATTCGTGGTAAATAAATGAGGTGCAGTGAGTTGAAAATAATCTTCTAACGCAATCCGATAGTTGTTGTAATCTGGTCTGCCAAATTCAAAATCTTCTGCTTGTTCTCTTTGTTGAAACGAAGGAAAACTAACTTCATTGAGGGCTTGAAGACCGGTGAAATCTTGCGGTAACGATCCATTGGGTCTCGTCGCACCAATTAAAATCGACACCAGCACGGTGAAGGTTAATCCGAATGCTAAGGTTGGTGTTCCCCACGTAAGATAACGAATCCAAGGGAACGTCGATTTTTTTAAAGGAAGATTAAAAGTTAAATGTGAGGTTTTTGTACCAAAATAATCCTCACCTGAGCGCTTAATTTGTTGTTCTAATGTTTCTTTTTTCATCTTATTTTTGATAGACCACCTTTAATTTAGCAAGTGCTGCTTGATATATTTTATAAACGTGTGAGACGGATGCATCCATTAATGTTGCAATATCTTCAAACCCTAAATCGTAAACAATTTTATAAGCGACAATTAAGTTCTCTTCATCACTGAGATGATGGTGCCAGGTTTGAAATAAACTTTTTCCATCTTCACGCATTGAGGTATTATCGTAAGCATCTTGCCACGCTTCTTCTTTATGCCTTTTGAGTTCATTGAGCGCGGTGCGTTTTGCAATCATCACCATCCAAGTTTGAAATTTGTTTGGATCCCTGACAAGATGACCTTTTTGATAAATCTTGAGAAAGGTATCTTGGAGGAGGTCTTCCGTGGTTGCCTCATGTTTAACAATTGACAAAATCACAACATAAAGCAAACTACGAAACTGCTCATAAACTTTTTGAAAGGCGAGGTGATCTCCTTTTTGAAAGGCAGAAAAGGTTTGAGGGTCCAGGATTTTCATTGGCCATTCCTTTGATTGCCCGTATGCTTAATAGACAAGGGAAAAGGGATTTTTTTTCTTAAATTAACCACAAACATTGAAACCAATCGTTTTCTCATATAAAATCATGATTGGACGGGACGTAGCACAGCTTGGTAGTGCGCTACCTTGGGGTGGTAGAGGTCGTGAGTTCGAATCTCATCGTTCCGACCATTTTTTATTTTTTACGACTTTTCAGTTCGTTTTGAATTAATTT